>ERZ772879.119-NODE-119-length-61760-cov-5.586841_pt1 | contig 61760 bp, 61 predicted proteins | sample MGYA00580582_ERZ772879 | MGnify/ENA primary metagenome ERZ772879 (study PRJEB29015, sample SAMEA2737682) | human gut metagenome | biome: human gut; feature: human-associated habitat; material: faeces | place: China | collected 2012 ... | reverse complement strand
TGCAGTACCTCCCGGTGCCAAAAAAGCCTGTCCATAATCTTGACATCAGCGCCTATGGCAAAAGAAAAAGTAGCCGGCTTAATGTCGACAGCGATTGGCCTGAACACCACTAAAGCCACAGAATCACTTAACCAGTTGAAGTCAGCCGTTAAGGATTCAACAAACGAGTGGAAGCAAATGGAATCCCAGATGAAGGCTTCTGGTGATGAAATTGGGGCGGCTGAAGCTAAGTACAAAGGGCTAACACAATCAGTTAACCAACAGCAAGATGTGCTTCAAAAGTTGCGACAAGAGCAAGCTGAAGTTAACCGTTCAACTGAAGCCGGTGAAGCTACTTATCAGAAGTACGCTAGTCAAATAACCACGGCAGAGCGTCAATTGAACTCTATGATTGCGCAGCAAGCCAAGGCAAAACAAGCTTACGAACTCCAAGAGTCTGGGATTGCTGGCCTTAACAAGGAAATTCAGCAGTCAATTAAAGAGACGAACGCTTATGTTGAACGATTGAAGGCCGAGGGTAAGGAAGAAGAAGCCCTTAAGGCTCAAAAAGAAGGTTTGTCACGTACACTTGATAAGCAATCTCAATTGTACGAAGCGCAATCACGACAATTTGAGAAGATGACCAAGTCTGGTGACGCTTCAAGTGAGTCAATCAGCAAGCAAAAGATTGCCTTGGATAAGACAGCTACGTCAATTGCTAAGGGTAAGCAAAGCCTTGAAGAATTGGATTTAGGACAATCTAAAATTGGAAAAAACGAAGGCGCTACCGAAGCCGGTGGGAAGTTTGAGAAACTAACTGGCGCAGTTGATAAGACTAAATTGGGGCTTACGGCCACCGTTACAGCTGCAGGTGCTGCACTAGCTGGTGTGTCTAAACTAGTGTCGGCTGTCTATGATCAACAGTCACAAGTATCAGCTTTACAAGCTAAGACAACAGGTTCTTACAAGGAATCTAAGGAAGCTGTCGCAGCTATCAACAAGCTGTATGCCCAAGGTTACGGTGAATCAGTTGAAGATTTGACTGAAACTTACACCAAGTTGAAGCAAATGAACCCAAAGGCTGAGGTTGGTGAACTGGCAGAGCAAACGAAGCTGGTAACCCAATATTCAAAGGCTTCTGGCGCTGATACTGAAGAAGTATTGAAGGGTGCCCAGAATGCTACAAAAGCATGGAACATGAGCTACCAAGAATACTTCGACAATTTGTTCACTTTGCAGAAGCAAGGTGGTGACGTGGGTGGAGAGATTTCCGACAACATGGCTGAATATTCACAGGTGCTTGGTCAAATGGGGTTGAGTGCTAAAGATTCCTTCAGCATGATCGCTAATGGTATCAAGACCGGTGCTTATAACGGTGACAAGTTGCTGGACTTCACCAAAGAGTTCTCTATCAGTTTGAATGATGGTCGTATGGACAAGTCCATCAGTGAGTTTTCTAAGAAATCACAGGACATGTTCCAAGGCTACAAGGACGGTAAGGTCACAGCTGGTGATATGTTCAAGCAAATCACTGGTGAGATGGGTAAGATGACTGATAAGCAGAAGGAAGCCACACTTGATTCTAACCTGTGGAGTGCTTTGGGAGAAGACAACTCACTTAAGGTACTTGGGTCGCTTGGTAAGCAAAATAAGGCCTTCTCTGATGTTTCGGGCACTGCTAAGAAGGCATCTGACCAGCTAAAGGAGTCTAACCCGTTTGAGTTGATGAAGCGCTCAGCAGAAGCGTCAGTTAGTTCAGTAACAATGTCAGCCACTGAGACCAAGAATTTCAAAAAGGCACTAGAGCCACTTCAGAAGGCAGTGAAGAACTTTATCGACACGATGGTTAAGAACATGCCAGCAATCGTTAAGGCAATCACGCCAGTGGTTAACTTTGTTGCAGACCACGGTAAGTTGATCTTGGGCGTGCTAACCACCATGTTGGCTTTGAACTTTACGGGTAAAGCCATAAATGGGATAAGTAATCTGCATGGTTCGATTAAGGACTTGATGCCAACGGTCACTAATGCAGCCAAGAAAGGTAAGGACGCTTTTAAATGGACTGCCTCACTTGGACGTACTGCTTTTACAAAGAGTATTGGTGCTATTAAGACGGCCTCAATTGCAACTGGCAAGTTGATTGGTAAATCATTGAAGTTTACAGCCTCAATTGCTACCAAAGGGGCTAACTTAGCTATGGCTGGGCTTGTGAAGACAGCTAAGGCTACTGGCCAAGGACTTAAGTTGGCATTTAACTTCCTGAAGGCTAATCCACTTATCTTGTTGATAACAGCAATCACAGCCGTTGTTGTGGCATTGGTTGAGCTGTACAAGCACAATAAGAAGTTCCGACAATTCGTAGACGGATTGGTGAAGTCTGCTAAGCAATTCTTTGAAGGAATTACGAAGTGGTTTGGTAATGCGTGGTCATCAGTAACAAAGGGTTACAACTCATTCAGTAAGAGCTTCAGTAAAGGCTGGCATTCATTTACTGATGGCATTGGTAAAGCATGGAACTCAACATGGAGTTACGTTGGGAACGTATTTGATAAGTACGTCAATGTCTATAAGAAGGTTTTGAGACTGTTTACTGATTTCTTCACAGGAAACTGGGGAAATCTTGGTAAAGACGTTCGGGGTATCTGGAATGCACTGTGGGACTATGTAGAGTCAATCTTTGGTAAGAAGGCTGGTTCTATTAAGCACGGTATCGAGAACTTCGGTAGTTCAGTCTGGAATTTATTTGGACGTATTAAGGACAGGGTATCAGGATTCTGGTCTGACATGTGGAACGGCTTGAAGGACTTTGCTCGTGATGGTATCAATAACGTTATCAGTGTCATCAACAATGGTATCGGTGGTATCAACACAGTTATCCATACGTTTGGTGGTAAGAAGGAGGCCATTGGTAAGATACCTAAGTTTGCCAATGGTACCAAGGGTGCGCCTAAGGGGTTGGCAATCGTTAATGACGCCCCAGGAGAGCACTACCAAGAAGCAATCATCGATAACTCTGGACGTGCTACAGTCCTTGAAGGTCGCAACAGAATGGTTAACTTCTCAGGTGGTGAAACAGTTATCCCAGCCCATGCACTTCCTAAGTTTGCCAATGGTACTGATAACTGGCTTGATACAGCAATCGGTTGGATTTCAGATAAGTGGGACAAGTTAACGGAGTTCATCGCACACCCGATCAAGGCGTTGGGTAACGTTATGAACAAGGCGGTCTCAGGTATCACAGGAAGCCCTTTGGTCACTAACATCGCACCAGCTATGGCCAACGGATTGGTTCAAGGTATTGCAGATCCAATCGTCAGCATGTTCAAGTCTTTGAAGAAGAAGCACGAAGATGAAGACGTGGTTGCGCAAGCTGGTGAAGGTGCTATGTCAAAGGAATCCTTCAATAAGACAGCCCGTAAAGCGGCCAGCATGATTGGAGAACACCTATCGGGTGCAGACTTAGCGCAGTTGTGGTCACAGGCCATGTTCGAGTCAAATGTTAACCCAAGTATCAACACAGGTTACGATGACCATGATGGCACTGGTAAGCCACGAGGACTGTTCCAATACAAGGTTGGGACGTTTAACGCTTGGAAGTACCCAGGCCACAACAACATTCTGTCAGCCTTAGACCAGTTTCTTGCTGTGTTTAACATGGTGGATTGGCGTTCAGCTTTGGCGCCAACTGGTGTTAAGCGTGGTTGGGGACCTTGGGGTGCTAAGCGTTTTGCAGATGGCGGTTGGATTAACTCACGTACGTTTGCCGAGATGGGTGAAGAAGGGTTCCCAGAAGTGGTTATCCCAATGAATCCATCACGTAAGCCACGAGCCAATCAATTACTTGCAGAAGCTAACCAACGTATCAATGGCGCACAAGGACAGCAAGTTGTGGTTCAATCTGATACAGCGCAGTTGGAGAAAAAGTTCGACAACGTAATTACGTTATTGTCACTCATGCTTGGCGTTAATCAGGACCAGCTCAAGGCACTACAATCACAAGGTGGTATCAACTTACCCAACCTGATGAACCAAATGGGCATGGCTCAAACGACGCACAATTATCAATCAATATAACGAACGAAAGGATATTCCCGTTATGAAACTATTCGTACAGCCCTATGGTGGCAAAGAATATGACTTGACGGCCAGGCTTCCATCTGTGAAGTTTCTGGACATGAAGTCATCAGCACCTCAGTTATCAGGTGACTGGCTAACCATAGCCGGCTCAGATGGACAACGGTTGCAGAATGCCACCTATGGATCCAACCAAGTCACCGTGTCATTGTTTATTAAGGGGCGCAACATGGCTGATTTCCGGTTGCTTAAGGCAGAGTTAAACCGTGTCTTTTACCAACGTGGCCTAATACGTCTCAGAAGCTCACAGGAGCCATATAAGGCGTTTTGGGTAATGGCTAACCCAACTGACATCACACCGATTCAAGCTTCATCACAAGGGACGGTAGACCTTGTGTTCACCAATCCAAGTGGCATGGCACAGAGTTTGGTCAGGTCAGATAAGTTACCTGATGACTTAGACAGTTTGGGGTTCGGTATGAATCTACCAGCCAGGCCGTTGAGCTATGTTGGTACCAGTAACAAGTTCAACATTTACAACCCTTCAGATGTGGCCATTGACCCATACGTTAACCACCATGATTTAGTGATTACAGTGAAGGGTTCTGGTTCATTTACTTTGACAAATCAGACAAATGGCACCAGTATCAAGTTGAATCAGGCGATGGCTAACAGTGACACGTTCGCATTGAATGGTGTAATACCAACACTGAATGGGTCAACTGACGTAGACACGGACTTTGGGCACATCGAGTTGGAACGTGGAGATAATGACATTCGTTTAAGTGGACTAAGCAGTGCCAATGTTACCTTCAGCTTCCCATTCTTGTACTTCTAAATGGCGTACAGCAAAGATAAGGTTGTTATCCAATCGAGGGACGGCAAGTCCACACAAGCGTTATCCTCATTGAATTTCAGCACGTTTCAGCTCACCCGTACGAAGAATGAAGCTTACCAAGTTGATTTCCAAGCGTATGACGATGGTTCACTGGGATTTGCGTTGCTGCAAGTAGAGAACTTGGTTAAGTATGACGGTCAAACCTACGTAATTAAGCAGGTGACTGATGACAACACTGGTGGCGTTCACAACGTAACAGTTACAGCAACGCACATCTTTTACCAGCTCAACAATCGTTTCCAGTACAACGTTAGACAGGGTGATAATTCATTCAGTCTGACAGACGCCTTGAAGTTTCTGTTCACAGGTATCAGTGATGGTTATTCTTATCAGATTCATGGTAAATTCAACAGCAACAAGACGCTAACAGATTTCGGGAATACTTCAATCATCGAAGGGTTGTCAACGATCAAGGGTGCATTTGGAATATATGCCATCGTACCTGATAACAAGGTCATTCACTTGTACGACAAAGATTCATATGTTAAGAACACTCATAAGGTATTTCGATACCGCAATGATACCTCCGCAGTCCAGCTACAGTATGACGCAACCAGCATTGTGAATACCGTGCAAGCTGTATCAACTGCAGAGAAACCAGCGTTTACACCCTTCAAGGTACAGAACGCAGATTCAGTTGTTAAGTGGGGAATTAAAGAGGGTGCAAGGGTTGAAAGTGACAAGATTACTTCACCAGACGCCATGAAGAACTTGGCTTCCCAGTCATTTGTATTGGAGCCATCGGTGGCTATGACAGTTACATCAGCTGGTAATGAAGACGTTGTTTTGGGTGAAAATTGGACAGTACAGATGCTTGAAAACGGGTTCCAGACTTCGGTTGAAGTGGTTAGCATTGTAAGAGCACCGTTTGCGACGTCAGCAGTTCAGATTACGTTGAACAACACCCGCAAGAATTTCCTTGACGCCCAAAAGGTACAACAGTCCGCAGTCAACACAGCAAAAAGGAATACAGGAACAACAGGTAACATGTGGGTTATCGGAAAGGTGGTCAGCTAATGACATTAAATGGAATCGACATAAGCAATTGGCAGGCTGGTATTAACCTAAGTGCTGTCCCAGCTGATTTCGTCATCATTAAAGCCACCGAGGGAACCACCTATGTGTCACCTGAAGCTGATACGCAGTACCAAGGTGCTAAGTCAGCAGGCCGGTTGTTAGGTGTGTACCACTTTGCAACAGGTGCTGGTGCTGTGGAAGAGGCCAAGTTCTTCCTTAGCAACGTTCAAGGGTATCTTGGTGAGGCCATCTTGGTGTTGGACTGGGAAGGTGCTGTTGTAACGCAAGGTGTTGGTTACGCTAAGGCCTTTTTGGATTACGTGTATCAGCAGACCGGCATCAGGCCATTGATTTACATGAGCAAGACAGTCACAAACAGTTACGGCTGGTCAACAGTGAGTGCCAATTATGGTCTCTGGGTCGCCCAATACGCAGATTCAAACCCCACTGGGTACCAAGATGACCCATGGACAGACGCTAATGGTTATGGTTCATGGAGTGGGCCAGCAATGTTCCAATACGCTTCAACTGGGCGCCTAAGTGGCTACGATGGTAATCTGGATTTGGACAAGTTCTATGGTGATGCCAAAGCATGGCAAGACTATGCTAAGTCAGACCGTGTGACACCAGACCCTGAGCCAACACCGGAGCCACCTAAGAGCACACCAATCGTGCAATATGCTGACCCCGATGGAAATAAGGCTTATGCATATACACATTGGCAAGCTATCGCAGGCAAGCCCGACTTGAACACATTGGTATTGACCAGCCCGAATGGTACCAAGTATCAGTTGCAGGTTGACGATAAAGGTGTACTGACAACAAAGGTGGTGAGTGAATGATTTTAGATTTACCAAAGCGTATTTCTGGGGCTGATGATGCAGCACAACAGATTTACCAGGCGTTCTATGACGTTGGCATGATTACAGATGTGCCGGCACCAATGGAAACGCTGAACATTACGGAATACAACGAGCAAGCATTCTCAAATATTGGGAGTGCTTTAATTTTGCTCAAAAACAACCTCAATCGATTGGTGGACATCTTTAATGTTTACCATTTTGTCGATATGGAGGGCATACAGGCCAAAGGACATGAATACTGGGGCAGCGATCTAAGCGGTTTGGGGGAATCTTATGATGATTTCAACAGCCACTTGGTTGCTATGGAAAATACATTGCAAAACATGGTTGAGATTATGATTCTCAACGGTTTAATCGAAAGGAATTAAGAAAATATGGCTACACAAGCACAATCTCAAGGTCGCTATGCCGTTATTAACACATTGTTGGACACGACAGACGTGACGTTGATTGACTCGCTCTCAGGACGTCAGGGTGACAACGGACGGATCGTTTACTTTGCTATCAAGGACGGCAACTTGCCACATAACCTTGACGGTCAAAACGTTGTTCTTACGGCAAAGGACTCAGCAGGTAAGGTTAAGCAAATTTCTGGGGTAAATGACATGATTTCAGCCACTGGTGGTTTGTTTTCAATGCTAATCCCAGGAGAGATGTATCAATCTGCTGGTGACATCGAAGAGGCCTACATCAGTGTTCAAGATGGCGCTGGTACGGTTATCAGCTCGATCCCAGTAACATTCACGGTACTGGCTAACAACATTCTGTTCACGGCCAACGCTTCAAAGGACTATATCGATTCAGTACAACAAGCTATTGATGAAGCTAACTCACTTATCGGTGGTTTGAATGACAGTATCAAGGCGCAACAACTTGCTTACGAAACTTTGAAGACATCAGTTGGGAATCTGGCAGGGCAAGTCAACTCCAATCAAGTAGCTTTGCTGAACGTTGCAAATCACTTCACTGATACAGCTACGTTCGACAAGGGTATTACAGCAAGCAATGTAACTTCTAATGGTGGGGTTACGGCAAAGACAATCAGCACGCCTAACTTTAAGTCAGACGGAACTTCTATCCAACAATCAAGGGACGGAAAGACTTGGCACAATTTGGCGGACGATGATGGTGTTGTGCATAACTCTGGAAATGAAGTTCTTGCGGGTGATAAGACGTTCACAGGTAAAGTAGCTGTTTCTGGAACCCTAGACGCTATGCAAAAAATTTATACCAGAACTGTCGGGACAACTAACGATTTGCAAATCACATACACAAGAGTTGGTAGCCTTGTTACAGGGCGATACGTTGTCAAGTTTGCAGGAACATTTCCATTAGGTGTTAACGATGGCTACAAGTCGACTAGTGGCTATCCGGTTAATGCAATAGTTGGTAGTGGCGTTAACGCGTACTTCACGACTGATAACAAGTTTGTAGCAGACAAAGCTAGTGAAGGAAACTTTGTGTTTATCACTTCTGACCCATTGCCTAGTAACTAGCGAGGTAAAGTTATGAATTTTTTTCCACACGATTTAGTAGGGTGGCTTACGGTTTTAGCAACCCTAAGTGCTGCAATGTGGTTCGTAATCAAGATGACTTTTGTTAAATCAATCGACAGTCTGAATGAGACAATTGCCGGTTTGAAGGATACTCTGCCAACCACAATGCGTACGAATTAGCGATACGTTGCAAATCCGTCGATGCTTGCAAGTAGTTCTTGTACCCATAAACCATAGGCGTGTAACCAGCGTCCTTGATACGTTGCAAGGCGTGCATGATTACGTCAGTGTTCTGTCCGCCGCTCTCAACGTCAAGTGCAACGATTGAACCCTTTGGCGTCTGTACCTTCGGCAGGAAGTAGTCCATTACCTTATCAGCAGTTGCATAATCTGTAATATCTTGCCACCACATATACGTGTGAGCGCGCTTGCCCTGAGCAATTGCGTATTGGACTTGCGTGGCATAAGTAGATTGATCATAGATATACCCGTGATAACCACCAATTTGCGCAATTGCGAATTTGTCATGACCATATCCAAACTTACCTTGTGAACCTTGGTAGATTGACCAATCAACACCCTGGTCGCCTTTGGCAGCATGTACTGATGGTACTGATCCCATAATTAAAAGCGCTCCAGTCGTAACCAAAGCGCATTTTAGCAATTTATTCATATTAAGCCTCCGTTGTTGATTCTGAAGGTGCTGTCGTTACCTGAGATTCTGCTGAGCTTACTGGTGCCACTGAACTTACTGGTGCCACTGAACTTACTGGTGCTTCTGCTGAGCTTGCTGAAGCCTCTACTGATGAACTTGCTACCGTAGCTCCTGAGCTTGTAGCTGAATCGGCTGCTGAACTTACTACTGCTGCTGCTGAGCTTACTGGAGCTTCTACTGCTGAACTTGTAGGTAGATCTTCAGGAATGCTAATGACTGGGTCTGGAACATAGATTTCTGCCCCAGCCACCATGTTCTTAATCTTAGCCAAGCCAAGACGTTCCCAGTCCTTCGTGTTGTCAGACAACTTGATTCCATCGGATTGTCCTAGCGTCATCTGACCTCCCAAGTATTGGCTGAAGTCTTCTGATTTACGGATTGAATAAGGCAAGATTACCTGTGATAGTTGAACACCCGTACTGCCGTTATCTACTTGAATTTGTGGTGCGTTAAAACTTACTGTTACTGTCATTTTTTTCATTTCCTTTCATGGTGCCGTTAAATATTGGCAGATACCCACGTTTTACCGTCAGTTGTCTTTTGAAATCCGCTCGGAGTAACTCTTAATCCGTAATTTCCAGCCAATATGGTAGTTGTTGCAAGTGTTGTGTTGCCTACAAGCGCCTTATCACCTGCAATCGTTTCAGTTCCAGTCTTGTGTACAACGTTGGCATCATTAGCAAGTTCAACCCAATTGCTCCATGTTCCTGCTGACACTGTTCTTATCCAATAACGATTTGCTGTCCAATCTCGAATTTCAAGAATACCTGAGCGGTCAGTGTCCCCAGGTGTATATTCAAACTGAAGATAAGCAGAGGCTCCTGCAGGCTCATTACTCCAATGTACACCAGTCTTATACCACTTACCTGACCAATTTTTACCGATTACCAAGTTAAAATCTGTGATACCTGACGCAACACGGGTGTCCTTTACGTATGTGCTATCAACGTCCTCAGGTGCTGGTGTCCAATCAGTAGGAACGTTACCAATTTCTAACTTAGGATTTGAAACAGAAATGTTTGTGGCGGTTATTCCCTGTATATATAGCCCGCCTCCCCAGTAGTTTGGTGTATATTGACTTTTCAACGTCACTCCGCGCATATCAAAAGTTGCTGAAACCCTTCCGTGAAAACTTTCTCCAACCTTGGCATTGTGCCAAACCCCAAGGAAGCGTGTTGCATTCGTGCCATCAGGTCTAACCTGCGCAGCTGCTATTTCTAGCCCAGCTCTATTACTTCCAGTTACGACTGTTACGTTGTCATAATCAATTTGAACAGAAAGCGTAAAGATATTATTAGAAAACGCACTAATAGGAATGGATGTATTAACCCAACTTGTAACACTTGGAGTTGTGCCAGATAAAGTACGCTTAGAGTTCAAAATATAATTGCGGCTACCTACGTTAATCTGAGATAGGTCCATATCACCCTTAGGACCCTGTGGGCCAGTATCACCCTTGTCTCCCTTGGCAATTGTCTTTGTGTATGCAGTAATCTTTTCATCAACTGAGCGCAGCACTGTGTCAAAGGTTATTTGCGGGACTAACTTACCTTGTGTGGAATGAAGGTTCTTACCCACCGTGAAGTCGATTGTGCCCTCTGATGGGTATACCTCAACATCGCCATTCTTATTGGCAACGGATACTTCCATGTGGTACGTGTCAGGCGTCAATTGCTTTAGTAATTCATTGGAGAAGTCCAACGACACCACATTACCATCAACCACAGCTGGTACATCGAATAGATAGCCAGAATCATTGGCAATCACGAACGACACAGCCTTACCAGTGACATCTTGTGCCTGACCACTGTTCCAAAGCCGGAAATCAAAGATTGTTGACGTATCGGCCACCTTGTTTAGGGTATCGCCCAGAATCTTTACTGTTTTCATTTAAGCGTTCCTTTCTTCATCTCTTTGACGGCCCATTCGATCGCGTCATCAATCTGCTTAGCAGTGAACAGATGAGCCTTGTCAGCCTTCATAAGATAATCTGTAATCATCTTGATGGCTTGAGCCTTTTGCGTTTGGCCACCGTCAAAGGTCACCTCAGACCACTTAACCACTTCTTCTGCAATACCAAGCAAGGCTGTGAGCCTCTTATTGCGGGCAAATCGTGCTGATAGCCACCCAATGAGCAAAATTAGAAGCGTTGGTAAGATTCCACTCTCCCACAACGCTTCTACAAGGGTTATTAAGTTATTCATTGTCATCGTGATGTTCCCTCCAATCTTCGATTATGGATATACGCTTCTCGTGGTCATCAATGCGTGAATCATAGCCTTTCAAAGTGTCCTGATTACAACGTTACGCCAACGCCAAACTACAATTACTTTCCTTCATTTAATAATGTACAATTGTTCCAATTCACGGCATCATACATTGCTGGTGGATTGGATGGTAATGTTGACCTGACTGGTATCACGGATAATGGATACAAGAACGGTAATCCTAGCAAGCCAAACACGGACACGCCAGCTGTGGTTGCCGGTAAGGAAGCCGACAACACTCCGAAGTCAGATATTGCAGCAGGAATGACTGTAAAGGTTAACTTCAGCGCTACACACTATGCGACTGGTGAAACTATCCCAGACTTCATTAAGGGAGTGCCACACAAGGTACTAGAAGTTGATGGTGCCCGCGTGTTGCTTGATGACATCTATTCTTGGGTATCAAAGAAGAACGTCGAAATCTTGGATACCAATACACAAGCTAACACAGCCGAATTCAATGGCGTGTTCGTCTTGGATAGCTGGCAGTATGAATTCGGTGGTGTGTATGCACGCAATGAAGATATGGCTATCCCAGTTGCCGACTACCACAACGATATGCCGGCGTCAGCAATCACATTGACGGACCGATTTGGTAACCCATTGACGGACCAAAAAGGCCTTGGTAACAACGGCGTTCCCGAATACTTCACTTTGAATGGACGATACAAGGTATTGCAACGTGTTGGATCATCAATTGAAGTAGAGATGAATGGCGAGTCGGTCTGGTTGAAGGCTCTATTCGCTAATTAGTTTTAAATTGGACCAACTTGCGACACTGAAACAGATACGCAAGTTGGCCCATATATAAATTAAGCCCGCTGGATTTGGATGAACTTCCTTGTCTGGCGGGCTTTTCTGTATTGAAATTGACATTCAATATGGTGCCGCATATAATAAAGGCATATCAAGTCCCCGGGCAATTATGTTCGGGCTTTTTTTATAGTAAAGTTGGAATTAAAAATGAATATACAAGATGAAGATCAAAAACTTGTAAATGTTTTTAGTGATCGAAAGATGACAATCGATTCTGAAAATGCAAGTATCTACATTAAAAATATCGGATACTATAAGTTAAAAGAATACGCAAAGCCATTTGTAAGGGATGGCCTATATGATGGACTACTATTCAGCAGTGTGTTAAAACGATATTTTTTTGATAAAAACCTAAGAATACATTTATTACATATTATTGAAATGATTGAACTAGCCTTTAAAAACAGTCTTGCCGAGCTAATAGGTAATGACTCTGGCCCATTTGGATATTTGGACTTTTTAGTTTGGGCTGATCAAGGACGTTATACCTCTGAGTATATTATTGGAGAACAATCTTTGATAAAAAATACAATTTTGAAAATGATTAAAAATATGAGTGAATATTCAAATCCAGAATATTTTGACGAAAAAAATTTCACTTTAAAAGATAATAAATATAATAAAGTAGAAAATGGTTCTCAACATAAGAAGTATCCTACCGTTTGGCTAGCATTTGATTTATTGTCATTTGGACAATTACATCATATTTACCAACTTTTACCGTTGGAAAGTAAAAATAAAATTGCTAAAAATTTTAATTGTGGTAGTTCTGAATTAAATTCATGGATTGGGGCAATGGTTTTAGTTAGAAACGTTTGTGCACACAGTTCTAATTTAATTGATATTGAATTTAAAACTTTGCCAAAATCTAAAGTCGAATGGAGAGAATATTTACATGTTCACGAACGAAAAAATGGTAAAACTGAGATAACTAATAAATTAGCCAGCATTATTATTCCGATAGTTTATTTGGCTCATAATATAGATCAAAATTATGGCTTTGGAGACATCTATAAAGATATTCAAAACGCCATAAAGCCTGTAAGAAAAAACGGTGAAAATCAAGCGCAAGCATTAGGCTTTAGTAGCAAGAAAAAAATGATTAAGTTCTTTTCCACTTATTTTCAATAATAACTTTAGTTGATTTACTTGAAAAAAGCCCGCTGTACTTGGATTAACTTCCTCGTCTGGCGGGCTTTTTATTGTACAATAATTAGGTGAGAAATGTCGGGCCATACCCTGCAAACTAAAATTGGATTCAGATTAGTTTGCGCCACTAAATACGAGGCTTAATATTTGCGCCATATTTGCGCCAGTGAACTCTCAAACTACTGGTGTATAAGCATTTACACATTCCCACGTACGATGAACCGTTTGTGGCCATAAGCTAAATACAAACACTAATAAACCGCTGAAAACAGTCGTTATAACTGTTTTCAGCGGTTTTTTATCGTGGTAAGTTATTTTGGTTGTTTGTTTTTCTTTTTTCGACGACCGATAAAGAATAGTGCTACCAGCCAGAACCAGGGACGTAGCCACAATGGGCGATTATCATTATTATCCATGTTGCAAATCCTCCTATGACGTTTAGCGTACTCTGAATATGACCATCGCGCTGACGGAAATATGGGGGTATAATAGAAAAATCGAAAAGTATGGGGCACATGCTTTCAAATTTTAGTTAGGGGAACGTATGACAGATAAATTAAATTTTGCAGCGTTTATGCAAGCTGGTACAACGAGCATCAGTAACTATTTACTACAACATTACCGTGACCTTGGCATGACGAACGAAGAATTGCTTGTTTACGTGCAAACGAAGGCAGGTATTGATCGTGGCGAACTAGAACCTAGCACGCAAAAAATTGGGGAGACACTTGGCTGGGATGCGCAGACGGTGTTTGGACACCTTGAGGCAATGCGCGCCAAGGGATTGGTTAATTTTGTTAGTATGCGTGATGGTGCTGGTCGCGTTAGCACACAGTTGGATTTCCAACCACTATATGACAAGTTGGTTTCTGAACCAGGTAGTGATACGATGACTGCGGCGCAGCGTGTTGCCACGCAAGGTCAACCGGTAACGCATCAGGACGATTTGAGTCGTGCAGCGATTTATAACTTAATCGAGCAAGAGTTTGGTCGTCCGTTAAGTCAAATGGAGATGGAAACTGTTAAAAACTGGTTTGACGTGGATCATTTCAAGCCCGAATTTATCAAAGCAGCGGTGCAGGAAGCGGTTTTGAATGCTGCCTTAAACCTGCGTTACATTGAGACCATTCTGGTGGCCTGGCAGAAGAAAAATTATCGTTCTGTTCAGGAAGTTCGTCAAGAGCGTCAAAAGCGGACGCAATTCAAGCAGTTGAATTCAGATGAAAAAGTTAACATTCCAACGAATGTTGATATTTTGAATACTGACTGGTCAAAATTTAAATAATAAAAAGCAAGGAGCCGAACGGTAATTAAACCATTCGACTCCTTGTTTTTTTATTTAATTACTGCTGTCGTTGTTCTGATGACGAACTAGCAGGTGGGGTACTTGAGCTCTGAGCTGATGAACTAGCAGGCGTAGAAGAACTTGCTGGTTCATTTGATGCTGCTGGCGCTGAACTTTCAGCGGGTTGTGAGCTGGCTGTTGAGCTTGATGATGGCGTGTACGTTGACGTAGAACGTGAAGAATAAGAAGGTGTGTATGTTGATGCCACACCGACCGTCTTTTCGTTTGCTACGTTAGCACCGGCCACTTGGTATTCCTTCTTACCGTAAACATTAACTTGCTTAACGGTTGAAGGAACCGTCCAGTCTGATCCGTCCATTGAAGAATCAGACATTACGTAATCCATCAAGGCGCCATAAACCTTCAACATGATGTATTGTTCGTTACCAGTCAAATCGTGGCCAACCTCGTTTGGATCGTCATAACCTGTCCAAACAGAAATGGCAGCACTCTTAGTGTATCCAGTGAACCAAGTATCCATTGCTGAATCAGCTGACATGTTTGAATCTTCGCCATAAGCGACTGTTCCTGTCTTACCAGCTTGATTATAAGCATCGGTTGCAATCATCTTGGCGTATGAATCGCTGATAACCGACTTCAACATGCTTGTCATCATGAAGGCTGTAGAAGACTTCATAGCCTCTGAACCCTTAGAACTAAACTTCTTCACGGCACCACTACGGTCAGTAATCTTAGAAATGTAAGATGGCTTGTAATAAGTACCACCATTTGCGAATGCTGAGTAGGCAGCTGCTTCTTGCTCAGTTGAAATGTCGATTCCAATGGCGTTTGAGGCAACCATCTCCTTAGGATCTTCGTTAATACCGAGCTTCTTAAGGAATGCAGAAGATTTGTCATAACCAACTTCTTGCAACGTTTGAACGGCAGGGATGTTACGAGATTGTGCAATCGCTGTACGCATTGAAATCGTACCAAGGTAACGGTGGTCAAAGTCATTCACGGAGATGTTTGTGCCAGGATACTTGTAGGCATTGTCATCAACGGCGTGGTTCGTTGACCAGTTCATATCTTCGATTGCTGGACCGTATGCGACCAAAGGCTTAGCTGTTGATCCAGATGAACGCTTGGTGTTAGTTGCGTGGTTGGTACCAAATAGGGTTGTTTCTTTACGACCACCAATTTGGGCAATCACATCACCGTTGCGAGGGTCGGTAACTGTCAAACCAACTTGCATCTCATCATCAGGCCAAGCAACATAGTTTTCTGTGTTAACAATGTTGTAGGCGCGGTTCTGTACCTTTGGCTCAAGATTCGTTTGAATCGTCAAACCGTCAGTGTCAGGATTGTAGCCAAGGCTCTTCAATTCAGCATTAACCGATGTGATGTACGCTTGGTTAATCTTGGTCTTTTCTTCAGTGTTTTCAAGTTGATCTGAGTGAGTTGAGACCAAACCGTCGTCGATTGGCGTCTTCATGTACTCATTGGCCTTAGATTGCGTGATAACGCCGTTTTGGGCCATTGCTTCAAGAACTTCGTCACGACGATTCTTGGCGTCCTTTGGGTTAGTATATGGATCATAACCAGTAGGTGATTGTGGCAAACCAGCCAACAAGGCCATTTGAGGCGTTGACAATTGGTCAAGTGACTTACCGAAGTAGTAATCAGCAGCCGTCTTCATACCATAAACACCATTACCCATATAAACCTTGTTCATATAAAGCGTCAAAATTTGATTCTTTGAGTATTGCTTCTCAAGCTTCAAAGCGAGCCAAGCTTCTTGTGCCTTACGCTTCAACGTTTGGTCACTAGCCGCTGTTGAGAAAACAGTCAACTTAATCAATTGTTGCGTTAGGGTAGAACCACCTTGCAAACCAAGTGATGAACCAGTGAAGTTAGCAAATGCAGCGCCGAGAATACGGCGAGGATCAACACCGTGGTGCTTGTAAAAACGACGATCCTCGATTGAAACTACGGCCATACGCATTTCTTGTAGAATCTCAGATTGCTTGGCAATCTCACGCTTTTGTGAGCCACTTGTATAGAAAACGTCACCGTTCTTATCCAAGTATTGGGTTTGTGAAGTGCCGACAAGAGCAGCATTTGTCACTTTAGGTGCTGATGAAGCATAGTAGGTGAAAGCACCAACTCCGGCCAATGTGCCGGCTGCGCCAAGCGTCACAAGCGTTAGCAACGTATACTTTGTATAGCGCTTCCACTTTGAAGTTGGCCGGGATGTCTTCTTTTTTGAGCGTAACCTTTGCACGCGTGACATCTCTTCTGTCATAACAAATAGTTCTCCTTATACTTTACGTTGATTAAGCAATTCATCAATAGCGGTTAAGTAGGGCGTGGTTGGGTTGATTCCGAGGGGAACTAACGCACCTTCTGCCTTAATAACGTCGTATGGAATCGACTTTCGTTGGGTTTCTTGATTATCCCAATAAGTGAATAATAGCTCTGCCCAAATGACGTATGTCTCATTTAGGCTGGAAAAGCGAATAATCATGAAAGCGAGTCCATGCTGTGTAACCACTTGCTTCAAATGCTTAATCTGATGTTCATGGACATTTTTCAAAGGAAATGACTGCTTATTGGTCGTTTCCTTCGCATCGAAGTCGATATATTGCCCATTATAAACACCATTGTAATCTGTGGTAGAAGCCTGTCTAAAATATGCTTCCGTAATTTTCGCAGCTGAACGGGCGGGGTAGCTAACGTTAACAATTTGAATAGGCGTGGGCTTTTTATGAATCACAGCCTTATCTGTTGCTAGGTAGTACGCATTTGCGTCGTTCAAATCATTTTCCAATGACATGCCACGATTACTTTGGGAAACACCTTTTGAGACCGGCTTTGAAAACGCACTCGGATTAAATTGGCGTCCATTTGGATAGTTAATAGCCATTTCGTACTCCTGCGTCTTAAGGTATCCTCTATATTATAGCAAAATGACAATTATTCTGACAAACTTTCCTATAATGTAAGTAATACGTAAAGAGGTGATGACGTTGACAGTTGATGGTGAATTGCATCGAATTTGGATTACAGGGTTCCGCAGTTATGAGTTGGGCGTGATGGGGACAAAAGACCCAAAGTTGATGGTAATTAAGTATGCATTGCGTAAAATTTTGGAAAACGCGATTCAAGATGGTACTGATTGGTTGATCACTGGTGGCCAATTAGGCATTGAACAATGGGCGATTGAAGTTGCGTTGGAATTGCGGGACGAAGCTTACCCTGAGTTCCAGATTGCGTTGATGACGCCGTTTAGCAAATTTGGTAGCCAATGGAATGAAGCAAATGCCGAAAAATTGACGCAGCTAAAGTCATCAGTCAATTTTACAAGCGCTGTTTCGCAGGGGGACTTTGCAGGGCGCAATCAAATGGTGACTTACCAGAATTTTATGTTAACGCACACTGATGAAGCTGTTATTTTCTTCGATGAAGAAGCAACTGAATCAAAGGCACGATATGATGATGTTGCCATTCACGATTTTGCGGAAAACCATGATTATCCGGTGCGCCGGGTGGATTTAGACCGTTTGCAAGACTACGCAACCGAGTACCAAGAAACGCTTTGGGAAGACTAGGGCACAAACAATTCACATAAAGTGCTTTTGTAACTGAGTTTAAAACCTGTTAAACTAATAATACGAACAAAACGGAGGAGTCCTAGTGATGGAAAACGTGCTACACAACCGCGAGGGAATTTTGACGAAGGAATTTAAGAAGACGCGTATCGGTACTGGATACGATATGACGGATGTCGATGCTTTCTTGGATGAAATCATGTCAGATTATCAAGCGTTCCAAAGTAATATTGATGAATTGACGACACAAAACGAGAAGTTGAAGGCGCAAGTTGCTGAATTGACGAAGCAAGTATCAGCTGCGGCAACGGCGCCTAAGGCATCTCCAGCGCCAGTGGCAAACACAAACATGGATATTTTGAAGCGTTTGTCTAACTTGGAACGCCGTGTATTTGGTACGGCTTCAGAGGCGCCAACACCAGTTGCTGAAGAAAAGGCTACACAAACGGCTGAATAAGTGTATAATAAGTAAATACGATGTATTAGCGGGTAATTGCGTATGGCTTATGCCGTATGAGGAAAGTCCATGCTCGCACTGACTGCGATGTCAGTAGTGTTCGTGCTAGCTGAAAAAATAAGGCTAGGCAGCCGACTTGTCGGTTGACGGCCAACGAAAGACCTACGGGTAACTATGGTTGAGTAGTTGTTAAAGTGCCACAGTGACGAACCGTCAAAGAAATGCGACGGGTGGAACGCGGTAAACCCCTCGAGCGGGCAACCCAAACTTTGGTAGGGGCGCTTGACCTAACAAATTGAAGTGATGGTCGGGGAGACAGAAATGTCTGAGATAGATGATTGCCACCAGGTATTGACCGCCAATCAATATTCGGTACAAAACATGGCTTATAGCTGATGCATCAGGCAGCCGACGTCCTTGTGGCGTCGGCTTTCTTTTTGCACTTAAACCCAGGAAACTGGGATACATAACTAAGAAAAAAGGTGACAATTATGCAAACATTTAAATTGATGGCCACCATGGGAGCAGGACTTGAAGCCCTTGTTGCTCGTGAGTTGAAGGACATGGGTTATGCAACCCAAACTGAAAATGGACGCGTTTTCTTCCAAGGAACGGTTGAAGATATTTACCGCACTAACTTGTGGTTGCGTGTAGCTGATCGTGTCAAAATTGTGGTGACTGAATTTGATGCCAAGACTTTCGACCAATTGTTCGAGAAGACGAAGGCATTCCCATGGGAAGACTTGTTGCCATATGACGCTGAGTTCCCAGTAAATGGGCGCTCAAAGAACTCTATCTTGCACTCTGTACCAACTGTACAAGCAATCACGAAGAAGGCGATTGTTAACCGTTTGACGGATGCCTATCACGCGCGTGGCTACTTGCCAGAAACGGGAAACCGTTTTGTTTTGGAAACGGCCGTTGATAAGGATCATGTCATGATTACGCTGGATACGACAGGTGATTCATTGTTTAAGCGTGGTTACCGTACTGAAAAGGGTGGTGCGCCACTAAAGGAAACGATGGCTGCTGCATTGGTTAACTTGGCTCACTGGTTTACAGACAATCCATTTGTTGATCCAACGACTGGTTCAGGAACTATTGCTATTGAGGCTGCGTTGATTGGTCGCAACATTGCACCAGGATTGAACCGTGAGTTCGATATTACGCAATGGGACTGGTTCGACAAGAAGATTGGTGAAACGTTGAAGGCTCAAGCACGTCAAATGATTGACTTTGATGTTGAGTTGGATATTGAAGGATTCGATATCGACGAAAACATGATTGAAATCGCGAAGGCAAACGCTGAAGCTGCTGGTGTTGGTGATGACATCACCTTTAAGCAATTGGCTGCTAAGGATTGGTCAACTGACAAGATTAATGGTGTATTGGTCGCTAACCCACCATACGGAGAACGTTTGGGTGATGAGGATGCTGCTCGCCAACTTTACAGTGAGATGGGTCACATCTACAACAACATGCCAACGTGGTCAAAGTACATTTTGACGTCAGATGAAGGCTTTGAAGAAGCTTTCGGTGCTAAGGCTACTAAGAAGCGTAAGTTGTACAACGGTGCATTGAAGGTTGATTTGTACCAATACTGGGGAAAGAAGATCCGCTAATTTTTAAAGATTGAAAGGGGCAAACACATGAGTTCACTACTTGATGGCATGAACGACAAACAGGCAGAAGCGGTTATGACAACGGAAGGTCCGTTGCTAATTATGGCTGGTGCCGGATCTGGTAAAACACGTGTTTTGACGCATCGTGTCGCCCACTTGATTAAAGATTTGAATGTGATGCCATGGCGTATTTTGGCCATCACATTTACGAATAAGGCTGCCCGTGAGATGAAGGAACGTATTGGTCAACTAGTTGATGCTGAAGATGCGGATGCCGTTTGGGTCTCAACGTTCCACGCGTTGGCAGTGCGTATTTTGCGTCGCGATATTGATAAGTTGGGTTACAAGAAGGACTTTTCAATTATTGATGCCGGTGCGCAACGAACATTGATTAAGCGTATTTTGAAGGATATGAACGTGGATATCGAAAAGTATGATCCACGTTCAGTGCTTGGGGCCATTTCAAACGCAAAAAACGCGATGGAAAAGCCTGAGAAGTACGAAGAAATGGCTAATGGCCCATTTGAAGAGATTGTTGCGAAGGCGTACAAGGAGTATCAACACCAATTGGCGTTGTCGCAATCAGTCGACTTTGATGACTTGATCATGTTGACGATTGAATTGTTGCACCAAGAACAAGAAGTTTTGGAATTCTACCAAGAAAAGTTCTTGTACGTGCACGTCGATGAGTATCAGGACACCAACGATGCGCAATACGAATTGGTCACGTTGTTGTCAGCTAAGCACCGTAACTTGGCCGTAGTTGGTGACTCAGACCAGTCTATCTATGGTTGGCGTGGTGCGAACATGCAAATCATCATGAACTTCACCAAGGATTATCCAGATGCGAAGACGGTTATGTTGGAACAAAACTACCGTTCAACGCAAACTATCTTGGATGCGGCGAATGCAGTTATTGAACACAATAACGAGCGAATCGCGAAGAATCTTTGGACGGACAACGGAATGGGTGAAAAGATTACCTATTACCGTGGTCAATCTGACAAGGATGAAGCCTTGTATGTCATTGCCCAAATCCGTGATGGTGTTAAAAATGATGAGCGCAATTACCGTGATTTTGCCGTCCTTTACCGTACGAATGCGCAATCACGTGGAATTGAAGAAGCTTTGGTGAAGGCGAACATCCCTTATACGATGGTCGGCGGATCGAAGTTTTATGAGCGTAAGGAAATCCGTGATGTGTTGGCCTACTTAGCTTTGGTGACGAATCCGGCTGATAATGAAAGTTTCTTGCGTGTCGTCAATGAACCAAAACGCGGTATTGGTAATACATCAATCGAACGTTTGCGTTCATTTGCCTTGCAACAAAACTGGCCATTGTTGGATGCTGCCCAAAATGCGGTCATGATTCCAGGTTTGACGGCCCGTGCGGCTAACCAATTGACGCAATTTGCTGATTTGATTAGCTCACTTCGTCAACAAATGTCATTTGATTTGAGCATCACTGATTTGACCCGTCAAATTTTGGAACGTTCTGGTTACGAGGAGCAATTTAAGGCATCCCCAACCCCAGAAAACCAAGGCCGTCTAGAAAACTTGGCCGAATTCCTGTCAGTAACGGAAGAATTCGACAAAAAGTACGAGCCAACCGAAGAAAGCGTCTCAAAGTACGTGGACTTCCTTGGTGAATTGGCGTTGGTTTCTGATTTGGATAGTGTCGATGAAGATGCAGACAACCAAGTGACGTTGATGACGTTGCACGCTGCCAAGGGATTGGAATTCCCAGTCGTCTTCTTGGTTGGTATGGAAGAAAACTTGTTCCCATTGTCTCGTGCTGCAGCTGATGACGCCCAACTAGAAGAAGAACGTCGTTTGGCTTATGTTGGTATCACGCGTGCTAAGCAAAAGTTGTTCATTACGAATGCTTATTCACGTTTGCTATACGGACGAACGACAAGTAATATCCCATCACGTTTTATTGATGAGATTAGTCCAGAGTTGATTCAACAACCAGCTGGTCAAACGTTGTCAACGACTGCCAATCGTGATGGTGCTTTGCCATTTGCCCGTCGCACACAACAAGCGACGGCAACGACGTTTGCTGGTCGTCAACGCCAATCATCAGTGGCGTCAACGCCAACTCGCACAACATCTTCCATGACAACTAACAACCCAGGAACTGGCGCTGATAAGGCGGCTTGGACAATTGGGGATGCGGTTAGTCACAAGAAGTGGGGTGTTGGTCACGTTGTGAAGGTGTCAGGAACTGGTGAAGACCAAGAATTGGACATTGCGTTCCCAGATCAAGGTATCAAGCGTTTGCTGGCTGCCTTTGCACCAATCCAAAAAGTCAATTAACAAAGAGGGACTGTTGAATGGCAGATATTAATACGGATATTAAAGATCTTTCACAAGAAGACGCGGCGACTGAGATTGCTGCTTTGCAAGCTGATTTGAAGCAATGGGCACGTGAATATTATGAAAACGATGCACCGTCAGTTGAAGATTCAGTTTATGACGTTGCTTATAACCGACTAGAAGCTTTGGAAGCTGCTTTCCCGGCGTTGGTGACGGCTGATTCCATCACGCAACAAGTTGGTGGTCGTGAAGTGAAGTCAGATTTGCCAAAGGTTGCCCACCCGGTACCAATGTTGTCACTGGGTGACGTCTTTTCATTTGAAGAGTTGGCAGACTGGATGGCTACGACACAAAAGTCATTCCACGAACCGTTGGCATACAATGCGGAATTAAAGATTGATGGTTTGGCCATCAGTTTGGTCTATGAAAATGGGTCACTTGTGCAAGCGTCAACACGTGGGGATGGTAGCATCGGTGAAGATGTGACCGCTAACGTCCGACAAATCAAGCGTATCCCTAAGAAGTTGAACGAACCACTGACTGTTGAAGTCCGTGGTGAAGTGTACATGCCTAAGGCTGCCTTTGTGACGTTGAACGAGGAACGCGAGCGTGACGGTTTGCCAACGTTTGCAAACCCACGTAACGCGGCAGCTGGTTCATTGCGCCAGTTGGATGCCAAAATCACAAAGCAACGTCAGCTAGATGCATTCTTGTATTTTGCGGTTGATGCTGAAAACGTTTTGGGTGTTACGACGCAAGCTGAGCTGTTAGCTCGCATGGCAGAACTTGGTTTGCCAACCAATCCAACCAATGCGGTGGTAAGTTCAGAAGCGGATGTTGAAGCTTACATTACGAATCAAACAGCGACTCGTGATGACTTGGCTTATGGTATCGATGGTATTGTCGTTAAGGTTAATAACTTGGCTTACCATGAAGAACTTGGGAACACGGTGAAGGTGCCACGATGGGCCATTGCCTATAAGTTCCCACCAGAAGAAGCGTTGACGGTTGTTCGTGATATTGAATGGACGGTTGGACGTACTGGGGCGGTCACGCCAACTGCGGTGATGGACCCAGTTCAATTGGCCGGCACGACGGTTTCACGCGCCTCTCTACACAATCCAACATACCTTGAAGCAAAGGGCATTCGTATCGGTGATACGGTGACGTTGCACAAGGCTGGGGATATTATTCCAGAGATTGGTCAAGTGATTTTGAAGCAACGTCCGGCGGATTCAATTGAATATAGTATGCCGTTGGGTTGCCCGGCCTGTGGTCAGGAATTAGTACACGTTGATGGTGAAGTTGCCCTTCGTTGCATTAACCCATTCTGCCCGGCACAAGTACAAGAATCATTGACGCACTTTGCATCACGTGATGCCATGAACATCGATGGCCTTGGACCAAAGATTGTGGCACAGTTGCTTGATAAGAAGATGGTTGATCAAGTGTCTGATTTGTATCGTTTGACGTTTGAACAATTGCTTACGCTGGACAAGTTTGGTGAAGTGTCAGCAAACAAGTTACTAACGGCCATTGAAAATTCAAAGGCTAATTCAGTTGAGCGCTTGTTGTTCGGACTTGGTATCCGTAACGTTGGTGCGAAGGCTGCGAAGACGATTGCGGCTAAGTTTGTCACGTTGGATGCCATTGCTCATGCAACGGCCGAAGAAATTTCTGAATTGCCAGGCATGGGATTGATTATTGGCCACAGTATTGCGCAATACTTCGATACAGATCACGCCCAAGAGCTGGTTCGTGATTTCGAATCACTTGGCGTTAACACGCGTTATACACAAGCGGTTGAAGTTGCAACTGACACGGTCTTTTCTGGTAAGCGTGTGGTTTTGACTGGAAAGCTTGAGCTGTTTAGTCGTTCAGATGCGACTGCTTGGCTTGAAGCGCAAGGTGCAACGGTGAGCGGATCGGTTTCTAAGAAGACTGATTTGCTGATTGCCGGTGCAGATGCGGGTTCAAAGTTAACAAAAGCCCAAGAACTTGGCATAGAGATTTGGTCAGAATCACAATTGCGTGATAGTATGGAAAGTAAATAATAATCAAAAACGAAACCGCTCGATGGTAGTGTCGAGTGGGTAAGAGGAGTTTTTCATGATGCGTGCACTTAAATGGATTGCTGCACTAGTTGTTGTGGCAGTTTTGGCTGTAGCATTGGTCTTCTTTGGTAACTTTTTCTCAAAGAATTCGTCATCAGTTAATAATTCTGGTACGACGAAGACGACGCGCTCATCTTCATCAAAGAAGGGTGTTCAGGTTACTGGAAAAGCTGATGACTCAGTTTATAAGACTGTCGTCAAGGACGGTAAGTATTTGACGAACAAGACCCGCGGCTTGACGGCTCAACTGAATTCCGGTAACACCTTTAATCTCGTTGGTTTCGAAGATGGGTTGCTTGACTTTTCTAAGGAGCATTTCAGTACATCTAAGTACGTGTTCCAAGAAGGTCAATACTTGTCTATGAAAACGGCTATAGATTGGTTGAATCGCAAGGCAGGCGATAATCCAACAGGACTAAATCCTGAGGATAATGGTAAGACTGACGATTCACGTGCACCAATCTACTTGCAAACAATTGAAGAACAAGACTTCATGACGCAAGACGGTGATAACTTGAAGTTGGCTGGTATCGTCATCGGTATGGGAATGAACACCCAAGACGTTTATCAAAAGGAAAAAGATGGGCCTAGCTTTACGCAAGATATTGATAAGGCTGACCGCATTGCTCACGGTAAGGAAATGGCTGCTGAAGTCGTTAAGCGTTACCGTGCAATGAAGGATATTCCTGCTGATGTCCCAATCTACGTGGCGATGTACGCCCAAGCCAAGGATGATTCATTGGCTGGTGGTAGCTTCTACAGCTGGAACGTATCTAAGTCAGGTGATGCACTTGGTTCATGGACTGACTTGAATAATCAAACGGTCGTGTTGCCAATGCAAGAAGGTACGACGTCATCAAAGTCGGTTGCAAGTTCATTGAACACGAGCTTCACAAACTTTGTCGACAAGGTACAAGGATTCTTCCCTAACTTGGCATCTGTGACTGGTCAAGCCGCATACCGTGATGGTACGTTGCGTGGTTTGAATGTGACAGTCTCAACACAGTTCTATTCAGCAACCGAAATCCAAAGTTTTGCTAATTACATTGCGCAAATCGCACCAAGTTACCTACCAAATGGGGTGCCAGTTCAAATTCGAATTGAAGCGTCAACAGGTATGCAAGCTTACGTGACGACGGACGCAAAGGACAACAAATACACAGTTACGATTCTAGGATCATACTAATTATTTGAAACCAGACCAATTTGGTCTGGTTTTTTGCTTGCATTCATAAACTTAAACAAGTATAGTAGTAAAAATATATTTTTTTGGGAGGATGAATGAAATGGGGATGCATCAATATTTATCAGGTTTGAATGAACTTGAAATGATCACACGCGCACCGGGGTACTTTAAGTATCAACCTCATTCAGTGGCCGCCCACTCATGGAAGGTTACCGAGGCTGCGCAGTTCTTGGGTGACATCGAAGAACAAGCGGGTAATGATGTTAACTGGCGTATGCTTTACGAAAAGGCTTTGAATCACGATATTACGGAACGTTTTATCGGTGATATTCGCACACCAGTTAAGTATGCGTCAGCAACCTTGCGTCAAATGTTGGCTGATGTGGAAGACTCATTGTCAGATAACTTTGTAAAGACTGAGATTCCAGTTGAGTTGCAGGAAGCATACAAGCGTCGTCTTCACGAGGGTAAGGATGACACGCTTGAAGGACGTATCTTGTCAGTGGCTGATAAGGTTGACTTGTTGTATGAAGCATACGGCGAATTACAAAAGGGTAACCCAGAGCCTGTGTTCTTGGAAATTTACAAGGAAAGCTTGGAAACGATTTTCGCTTTCCGTGACATGCCAAGTGTGGCTTACTTTATTCGTGAGGTGCTGCCAGAGTTGCTGGACGAGCAATTTCCAGGTTCAGAACAATTACAACGCATCTACATCGGCATCTTCAATGCAAAGTAGTCATAAGTTGTTATAATGATAAATAGAGAAGTCCACTGTTCTCAGTGGGCTTTTGTGTTTGTTGAGAGAAAATAACTATTAATGCAGAAAGTGAGTAGGCGAATATGATTAATCGTGATGACAGCCATACCTACGAGGTTGTGTCAAAGTATGAGCCAACTGGGGATCAACCCACAGCTATTGATAAGCTGGTAACTGGCTTGAAGAATGGCGTTAAGGAACAAATCTTGTTGGGAGCAACCGGAACTGGAAAAACCTTCACCATTTCAAACGTCATTGCCCAGGCCAATAAGCCAGTTTTGGTTTTGTCACACAACAAGACCTTGGCGGGCCAATTGTATGGTGAGTTCAAGGAATTCTTCCCAAATAATGCGGTTGAGTATTTCGTGTCTTACTATGATTACTACCAACCCGAAGCGTATGTGCCATCGTCTGACACGTATATTGAAAAGGACTCATCAATTAATGATGAAATTGATAAGCTTCGTAATTCAGCGACGGCATCATTGCTAGCGCGTAACGACACCATCGTGGTGGCTTCAGTCTCATCTATCTTTGGTTTGGGTAGTCCTGAACAATATAATGATCACGTTATTAACGTTCGTGTTGGTGACATTATCGAGCGTAATGATTTGATGCGTCGCTTGGTTGATATTCAATTCCAACGCAATGATATCGACTTCCAACGTGGTCGTTTCCGTGCGCGTGGGGATGTTTTGGAAATCTTCCCAGCGTCATCTGACGCGAAGGCGATTCGCATTGAATTCTTTGGGGATGAAGTTGATCGCATTCGCGAAGTGGATTCGTTGACTGGTGAAGTGACGGCTGATTTGGATTTGGCAACCATCTTCCCAGCAACCCACTTTATGACCAATGATGAGATTCGTGAGCGTGCTTTGAAGACAATCCAAGCCGAGTTGGACGCCCAATTGAAGGTGTTTGAAGAAGAAGGTAAGTTGTTGGAGGCGCAACGCTTAAAGCAACGTACTGAGTACGATATTGAAATGATTCGTGAAATGGGCTTCACCAGCGGTATTGAAAACTATTCACGTCACATGGATGGTCGTGCACCAGGTGAGCCACCATTTACGTTGCTCGACTTTTTCCCGGATGATTTTTTGATTGTTGTCGATGAGTCCCACGTGACGATGCCACAAGTACGTGGTATGTATAAGGGTGATCGCGCTCGTAAGGAAACGTTGATTGATTACGGATTCCGTTTGCCATCAGCGTTGGATAATCGTCCGCTCCGTCTGGATGAGTTTGAAGAACACGTTAACCAAATTATCTACATGTCAGCCACACCGGGTGATTATGAAGAAGAGCGTGTGTCAAACAAGGATGTTGCGCAACAAATTATTCGTCCAACTGGTTTGCTGGATCCTGAAATTGAAGTGCGTCCGGTTATGGGTCAAATTGATGATTTGTTGGGTGAAATTAATGAGCGTGTCGCCAAGGATGAACGTGTCTTTGTGACGACGTTGACGAAGAAGATGGCTGAAGATTTGACGGACTATCTCGAAGACGTCGGTGTGAAGGTTAAGTACTTGCACTCAGACATTAAGACGCTTGAACGAACTGAGATCATCCGTGATTTGCGTTTGGGTAAGTTTGACGTCTTGGTTGGTATCAACTTGTTGCGTGAAGGAATTGACGTGCCTGAAGTGTCATTGGTGGCCATTTTGGACGCCGATAAAGAAGGCTTCTTGCGCAATACCCGTTCTTTGATTCAGACGATTGGACGTGCCGCTCGTAACGAGAATGGTCACGTCATTATGTATGCGGATGATGTGACGGCCTCAATGAAGGCAGCTATGGATGAGACGGCACGCCGTCGCGCTATCCAAATGTCATATAATGAGGAACACGGTATTACACCACACACCATTAAGAAGGAAATTCGTGGTTTGATTGCGGTCACCCACGAATCTGACGATGACAGCAACAAGTCTGCAAGCTTCACAGAAGTGGCCTTCAAGGATATGGCGCGTCCAGATCAAGAAGCCATGATTGCCAATTTGGAAGATCAAATGCGTGCAGCAGCTAAGCGTTTGGACTTCGAAGAAGCAGCTAGCTTGCGTGATGCGGTGATGGAATTGAAGTTGCAACTTGGGGTTTAACTCCTTTTCTGCCCGAAAAGGCCTGTTGAGATGTGATATACTTGATATACGATGTTTATAGAAATTAGGGGTATATCATGAGTTTGAATTTAAGCGATATTCAAGCATTGATGCATGATTTTGAGCAGAGCTCATTACGTGAATTCAAGCTAGATACTGAAGAAACACATCTTTATCTCAGCAAGAACGACCAAGCACCAATTATGATGGCACAACAACCAGCTGCCAACGTGGCAACGCCGACTGACGAATCAGTTGTTGTGGATACAACGGTGACGATTAAAGCACCACTTGTTGGTACCGTTTATTTGGCCCCAAAGCCAGAAGCTGCGAACTTTAAATCAGTTGGTGACACAGTCGCTGTCGGTGAAACGGTGGCCATTGTTGAAGCCATGAAATTGATGACGGAAGTAAAAAGTGACGTTGCTGGTGTTATTACGGCTGTTAATGTCGATAATGAAGCTGTCGTTGGATACGATGATATCCTGTATACGGTTCAACCGGCATAGTTTGAAAGGGGTTGGGAATTTTTCCAGCCTCTTTTCATTTGATGGAGTTAATTATGTTTAAAAAAGTTTTGGTAGCGAACCGTGGCGAAATCGCCGTACGCATTATTCGCGCACTGCATGAGATGGACATCAAAGCGGTGGCCATTTACAGTACGGTCGACAAAGAAGCGTTGCATGTGCAATTAGCTGATGAGGCAATTGCGGTTGGTGGCCCACGACCTCAAGATTCATATTTGAATATGAAAAATATCGTGAGCGCGGCCTTACTAACAGGTGTTGATGCCGTTCACCCTGGTTACGGATTCCTGTCTGAAAATGCCATGTTTGTGAATATGTTGACGGATGTTGGCATCACGTTTATCGGACCACACGCAGAAACAATTGCCTTAATGGGTGATAAGGCGCAAGCACGTGAAACGATGCGCGCGGCAGGTGTGCCAGTCATCCCCGGTAGTGTTGGCACTTTGACCGATAGCGCCGAAGCAATCGCTGTTAGTGATCAAATTGGTTACCCAGTCATGTTGAAGGCAGCCGCTGGTGGTGGCGGTAAAGGCATGCGTTTGCTAAACAATCGTGAAGAGCTGGCCCAACAATTTGAGCGGGCACAAGCCGAAGCGAAATTAGCTTTCGGTTCAGCTGATATGTATATTGAGAAGGTGATGACAAATGTGCGTCACATCGAAGTCCAAATCATGCGTGATCAACAGGGTCAGACGGTCTTTTTCCCAGAGCGCGACTGTTCAATTCAACGTCACCACCAAAAGATGATTGAAGTATCACCAGCGGTTGGTGTCACGAGTGATATGCGTTCAGAGCTTGGTGTGTTGGCGGTCAAGGCGGCGAATGCCTTGTCTTACGAGAACACCGGAACGTTTGAGTTCTTGGCTGACCGTGATAATAACTTTTATTTCATGGAAATGAATACACGCATTCAAGTGGAACACCCGGTTACCGAAGCTGTGACTGGTTTGGACTTGGTAAAGATGCAGATTGCCGTTGCAGCTGGGGAGCCGTTGCCAGTCCAACAACAAGATATTCAAATTAAGCAACACGCGATTGAAGTTCGTTTGAATGCTGAAGACCCGATGCATGATTTCCGTCCAAGTGCTGGCCAAGTTGACTTTACGTACTTGCCATTTGGCGGCCCGGGCATCCGGTTTGACTCAGCGATGTATGCGGGTGATACTGTGCAACCTTACTATGACTCAATGTTGGGTAAGGTGATTGTTTCAGCGGATAACCGTGATGATGTCTTTAAAAAATTGTCACGTACGCTAGATGAAGTGGTTGTGCGTGGTGTTTCAACTAATCTAGCGGTGCAACGGGCATTGGTTAAGGATGAACGTGTCCACCGAGGCCTTGTACCAATTGATTTTGTCGAAACGGACTTTTTGCCTGCGTGGTCAAAGGAAGAGGTGCAAGCGCCATGACCGAATTATTTGATAATCAAGCTGATAAGTTTAAGCATGCGCCTAACCCGGACGCGTTTGATAAGGTCCCGGCCGGTAGTTGGGTAACTTGTGACTACTGTGGTGCCCAACAATACCAAGAAGAATTGGGTGAATACCTGGTTTGTGGTGTTTGTGGTTACGGGTTCCGTTTGGGGGCGCAACAACGCCTTGATTTGATGACGGATAAGTTTTCCGAATGGTATGCGGATGTTGAAATGACAACGCCGGACTTTCCTGGTTACCCTGAGAAACTTGCCAAGGCACAAGCAATGACGGACATGAAGGAAGCAGTTATGACTGGTGAAGCGGTCATTGAGGGTCGACGAACTGCAGTTGCCGTGATGGATGCACGTTTCATGATGGGATCATTAGGCGCGAAAACGGGTGAGAAATTAGCCCGCTTGTTCGACGATGCCACAGCTAAGCACTTTCCAGTTGTCCTATTTTCGGCTTCTGGTGGTGCGCGCATGCAAGAAGGTATTATGAGTCTCATGCAGCTTGCCAAGGTCTCAGGAGCCGTCGCACGTCATCGTGAAGCTGGTTTGTTGTATGTGGTTGTCCTAACTGATCCAACAATGGGTGGTGTGACAGCGTCATTTGCTATGGAAGGCGATATTATTTTGTCTGAACCACACGCGTTGGTTGGCTTTGCTGGTCGACGTGTTATTGAACAAACGATTCATGAAACCCTACCAAAGGACTTCCAACGCGCTGAGCACATGCAAGCAAGCGGATTTATTGATGCGATTGTGCAACGTCCTGAGTTACAGTCATACATTGGCAAGTTATTGCGTGTGCATCAAGCACCATTGGAGGCGTAATCATGAGTGAATTAACACCAATTGAAATTGCGTGGGCCGCCCGTGAAGACCGTTTCTTGGCGCGTGATTTGATTGCTAATATCGTGACTGATTTTCAAGAATTTCATGGTGACCGTGCACAAGGTGATGATCCAGCCGTGATTGGTGGTGTGGGGATGCTCGGTGAGCAACCGGTCACGATGATTGCGATTAATCGTGGTGATGAGATGGCTGAAAAGCTTCAAACCCGTAATGGTTCACCTGAAGCGAGTGGGTATCGTAAGGCGTTGCGTCTGATGCAACAAGCTAACAAATTCAATCGACCAATCATTACGTTGATTAATACACCTGGTGCCTTTCCTGGTAAAACAGCGGAAGAAGGTGGTGTCGGCCAAGCAATTGCGGAAAGCATCGTGCAAAGCATGTCGTTCACCGTACCGATGATTGCCATTATCTATGGTGAAGGTGGGTCAGGTGGTGCTTTGGCTTTAGCGACAGCGAACCAAGTTTGGATGTTTGAGCATTCTATTTATGCGATGCTGTCACCTGAAGGGTTTGCTTCAATTATGTTCAAAGATGCCAAGCGTGCACCAGAAGCGGCCGATTTGTTGGGCTTAACGCCACAAGAATTATTGGCGAAAAATATCGTGGAACGTGTCATTCTCGAGGGTAACAATCGCAGCCTGTTTTATGCAAACTTGCGTCGCGATTTATTGCGAGCGATTGACGAACTGTTCCAGTTGGGACCAGAAGCAATTAAGGTGCAACGACAAATGCGATTTGATAAATACTAGAAATCTTAACGGTATCTCGTGATTGAGATGCCGTTTTTTTCTGGACTGAACTGGTAGCAATCAGTCGCAATATTTGACATGTTAACAGAGCTAAAACGGTTTAACCACAAAATCAAAAACAGTCGGCAAAAGTCCGATTAAATACCGAAATTTTGCCGACTGTTGATATGCTTAGCCGTGATGTTATTGTTGTTTTTCGGTGATAACTACCATTTTGTTAATGGTGCACTAAACCAGCGCCCATTAAGAACATCATGAACCAGCTTGTCCTTTTGTTCAGATGTTAACGTTTTATCTTGGTGCATCTGCTTGATGATTGACGGACCACTTTGGTTAGCGTGAATCAACTTTTGTTCGACACGCTTGTCAGTTGCGGATAACACGCGGATGTTTTTTGCTTCGCCAGTAAAAGGTGGCCAATCGCTTTTTGCTTGGCTTGGGTGTGAAGTGGTCATGAAGCGATAGATTGAGTTCTGGAAAGTATTGGCGATCTCTTTGGCCCCGGTGCTTTGATAAGTTTTACCGACATATGTCTTATAATTTGTGTTATCAGTATCTAGCAATGGCACAAATACACCGTGAAATGAACGCAGTAATTTCATTTGGCTGGTTTGGTCAATCGCATTTTTATCTGCACCAAAATCCAAATGTAGGGCATATGTTGGTGCGGTGCGGTGTTTGGTCATTTTTTCAGCTGATCGTTGTACGTTGAAATATTGGTACAATTCACCACCATACTTATTCACAAATCGGAATTCTTTGGCAATTGTTGATTTTCCAGTTAGCTTACCATCGCTAAAGGCTGATTTGAAGTACGGGTCGCTTAATCCGAATAATGAAAATTCTTGTGATCCAGTGGTCATTAAAACTGGGACATTCAAGTATTTTTGAGTGTTGAAACCTTGTTTTGGCAAAACATACCCATCCCGATACAAATGGGGGAACCCAGCCATCCGAATACCAGCATCGCCACCTAATTGTGCGGTAATCCGCTCAGCAGACAAATTATTTAGGTAAGCTGCTACTTCAGCATCAGAAGACAAAAGCCATTTTTTAGCGGTTACGACGTCGGGTTTGATACCGTCATCAACCACCAGCGGGGCAAGTTTTTGAGAAAAAATTTGTTGTGCATCTTCAGGGCTTGAAGTGGTCATACCACCACTGAAGACAATGGCCTGTTTGAAATCGTTCTTAAATATGGGAGAAATCAACATTGCCATGACATCTCGTCCGCCAGCTGAGAAACCCGCTGCGGTAATATTGTCAGGATCACCTCCGAACTGGCTAATGTTATCATGCAACCATTTAAATGATTGGTGCATGTCGAGCAGGGCAAAGTTACCAGAATTTTCTGCTTTTGTTCCCGTTTTAAGTGCTGGCAAAGGATTAAAGCCAAGGCCTCCCAAACGATAGTTAATTGAAACAAAAATAGCGTTATGTCTTTTTACAAAAGACGCCCCTGATAGTTCAGTTGAGAGGCCACTCTGATTATTGCCACCATGAATATAAACAAGGACTGGTAATTTCTTGTGCGTGGTTTTTGACCGATAAATATCTAGCGTTAGATCGTTTTCAAATCCTTTAGTGACCGGGGCATTTACCGTAGATTTGCTACTATCCAGTTGGATATCACCTTGTCCGGGCACAGTTGCATCACGAGTACCTTGCCATGCAACTGGAGTCGTTGGCGCTTCATAACGTTCGCTGTGGCCATAGGGAACGTTAAACCAACTATTAACACCGTTCTCAGAACGCCCTTGTACGGCACCACTTTCAGTGGTGACAGTATGATTGTCCGCTAGAACTGGTGTGAAGTTTAAGCCAGTTGCGATTAGACCAGTAACGACACTTGTTGAAATCTTTTGTCTCATTGTGAGACCTCCTTTTGAAACCGCTTTCAAAGGAAATGTAACAATTTTCAAGCTAATTAACCAGGTTTATCAACAAGGTCGGCAAAAATTAAGTGAGTTATACGCAAAAATTAAAATTTTTGATACCTAGCTTAAAAGACCACAGACTATGATATATTGCGGATAGGGAAAGGTGGCAATTAACATGCAAACAATACTAGGAAGTAACGGCCAAATTGGGACGGTACTTGCCAAAGATTTATATCAACATTACACCAAGGAAATTCGCTTAGTCGGTCGGCATCCCCAGAAAATTCATGACACTGATGAGTTGATGGTCGCTGACTTAACGGACCCAGCGCAAACATTTGAGGCAATAGCCGGCAGCGAAGTTGTATACTTCACCGTGGGATTACCAATGGATGCAACGACTTGGGAAGAACAATTTCCGCTAATTGTTGAGAATGTGATTCAAGCAACAATTAAAGCTGATGCTAAGTTAGCATTTTTTGATAATACGTATATGTACAGAAAAGATGCGACACCTCAAATGGAAGCAAGTCCATTCGTGCCAGTGGGGCGCAAATCAGTGGTGCGATCAAAAATTGCAACACGACTATTAGCTGCAATGGACAATGAAGGTTTGCAAGCGGTGATTGGACGTGCGCCAGAATTTTATGGACCCGATCGTACGCAAGGGATTACAAACGGGATGCTTTTTGATCGTATTAAAGCCGGTCAAACACCACAAGTACCTGTAAACGACACTGTTTTAAGAACGTTTATTTGGACGCCCGATGCAAGTCGTGCGTTGGCATTGTTAGGAAATACGCCCGATGCTTACGGGCAAACTTGGCATTTGCCCACTGAACCAGGCATCAGCTATAAAGATTTGATTGCCTTAACTGAACAAGTTGTTGGGCACGAGGTAACGTACGACATTATCTCATTAGACGTATTTCGCGAAGAAGCACGTGAAAATCATATTCGCGCTGAGCAACTTGAAATACTGGTTCGTTATCAATACGACAACATATTTGTAACTGACAAATTTACGAAGCGCTTTCCAACGTTTAAAGTGACCTCATTTGCTGACGGAGTTAGAACGATATTGGCATAGAACTGTCCACATGGTGATTCAGATGGAGTCATCATGTTTTTTTGTGAAGTATGTCATCGATAAAAATACGTCAATTAAGGTCAAAAATCGGTGCTTCTCATCAGAAGAAAGCGTTTACAATATTGTTATCGAAACGACATAAGAATTTATGGGGGATAACATGGGACTTAAGTTGAATGATGATTTTCTTTGGGGTGGCGCGATTGCGGCCCATCAAGCAGAAGGTGCCTGGCAAGAAGGCGGTAAGGGTGTATCAATTGCGGACATTCTTACTGCCGGTAGTCACCAACATCCACGTCAGATTACTGATGGCGTGATTGAGGGATTGAATTATCCAAATCATCACGGCATTGATTTCTACCACACATACAAGGAAGATCTTGCCTTGATGGCAGAAATGGGATTTAAGGCCTTTCGAACATCAATCGCTTGGACGCGTATTTTTCCAAACGGCGACGATGCTGAACCAAATGAAGAGGGGTTGGCATTTTATGATGACTTGTTCGATGAGATGCACAAGCACGGTATTGAACCGGTTGTGACATTGAACCACTTTGAAATGCCGTACCACTTGGTTACAGAATATGGTGGCTGGGGTAACCGTAAGTTAATTGACTTGTTTGTGAATTATGCCAAGGTTGTCTTTGAGCGTTACCAAGATAAAGTGACTTACTGGATGACGCACAACGAAATTTCTAACCAAGCGGCTGTTTCAAACGATCCGTTCTTTGAATTTATGGTTTGGACAAACTCCGGATTGAAGTTTTCAGAAGATGCTACGTTAGCTGAAAAACAAGCTGCTATGATGCAAGCTGGTCACTATGAGTTGGTGGCGTCAGCTAAGGCGGTTAAGTTGGGTCATGAGATTAATCCAAACTTTATCATTGGTGGGATGGTAAATGTTGCTGCGCTTTATCCGGCTAGTCCTAAGCCGGCAGACATGTTAGCTTTCCAAAAAGCGCGTCAAACGCGTGACTGGTTCACAGACGTGCACGTTCGTGGCGCGTACTCAACTGAGATGGAAGCCTTCTTTGAAAAGACTGGCGTTCGCGCTGATGTCACAGATGAAGACCGTGCTGACTTGTTGGCCGGTACGGTTGACTACATGGCCATTTCTTACTATAACTCTAAGACGGTAAAGTCTGCGACTGATGCTGATACAGAGATTGATAATCCATCACATGTTGAAACAGTTAAGAACGACTATGTAAAGGTTAATGACTGGGATTGGGCAGTTGATCCACAAGGATTACGCTATGCGTTGAATGAATTGAACGATATGTACCCACGTTTGCCAATTATGATTGTCGAAAACGGATTTGGGGCATACGACACTGTGGAGAATGGTGAGATTCATGATCCGTACCGCATTGATTACCTGCGAGCTCACGTGGCTGAAGTTGAGAAGGCAGTTGTATTGGACGGCATTCCAGTGATTGGATACTTGTCATGGGGACCAATTGACATTGTTTCGGCCGGAACGGGTGAAATGAAGAAGCGTTACGGATACATCTATGTTGATTTGGATGACATGGGTGAGGGTTCAGGAGATCGTTTACGTAAGGATTCATTCCACTGGTACAAGGAAGTCATTGCGAGTCATGGTGAAAACCTAGGCGACTAACAATATGATGCCCATCATCGCTTATATCCTTGTAGGACCAACGCTACCTTAAAATTAAAATATCACAATCTCAAATAATTAATTGATGGGCATCTTACAGACCGTGCTGAATGGCGCGGTCTTTTTTGATAAAAAAGACATATACGCATTTGACGCACAAAATCAACAATAGTCTCAATTATTCAGCATATTATCACCAATAGTTATTTCTACAATGAAACTGGATAGGAAATATGCTGCAGGAAAATGTGAGGATATTCAAATGAAAATTATTGTTGCTGATACCTATGATGAAATGAGTCGGCTTGCTACCCATAAATTGCTTGCAACGATGCTTAAGTCTGGGCGTGTGAATATGGCCATTACAGCTGGCAATACGCCTAAGGGTGTCTACCAGTTGCTGGTGGATGAAGTCGCGGGACGTGATTATTATGAGAACGTTCATTTTTACAACTTTGATGAAGTGCCGGTCAACGGTGAGCCTGAAGGTGTGACGATGACTAATTTACGTCGTCTATTCTTTACGCCGGCAAAGGTGTCTGAATCACAAATCGAGCGCCTGACACCTGAGAATTATCAAACGTGGGATGAAAAGCTTACGGCGGATGGTGGTTTGGACTTGATGTTGATGGGCCTTGGTGCTGACGGTCATTTCCTTGGTAACGTGCCTGGTGCCACCAAGTTTGGCAATCAGACATATCGCGTTGAAGCTGATGCGACACCAACCTTGCGTGAGGTGCTAGTTGACGAAGTTGGTGGTGATGAAAGTAAGGCACCTGACTTCTATGTTACGATGGGGCCACAGTCTGTTATGACCCAAGTGCGTGATGCTGTCATGATTGTGAACGGTAAAGGTAAGGCGGCGATGGTTAAGCAGGCTTTCTTTGGACCGGTCACAGAAGATGTGCCATCAAGTATTTTGCAGCTACATCCTAATTTCACGTTGATTTTGGATGCCGATGCGGCGAGCGAACTGAATCTATAATACAAATACAACCTCAGTGGCTGTTCTTGCGGCGATTGAGGTTGTATTTGTTTTTATCGACTGAAGCTCGTATACTGACTAAAACTTGGTTTTACGGGGGTAATGGGGATGACTTTAATTGAAAGAGTAACTGACTTAGATAACTTTGAGAGCGAGCGCTTTTTGTATCGACATGCGACTGAAGAAGATGCCGCTGATATGTTTGAAATGTTTCATAATCCAGAGGTGCTAAAGTGGATTCACGTACCGATGCCGGAATCAATCGCACACACTTTAGAAATCAGCATAAAGAAATTTCATTTAGCTGATCCACTGGGCAAGTATGTCATTGTTGAAAAAGCAACTAACAAAATGATTGGTAGCATTGATATCCGACCAACCGAGAAAAACAATTCGGCTGAAATTGGGTACGCCTTGAATCACGCTTATTGGGGACAAGGGGTTATGACTGAGGCGCTACGGACGGTGATCACGGTGGGGTTCGAACAACTAGAGTTGCACCGCATTGAATCATTCCACGCACCAGAAAATATTGGCTCGGGACGCGTAATGGAAAAGGCTGGCATGCAATATGAAGGAACACTGCGTGATTATGAGTTATTACCAAATGGTCGATACGTTGACAGTAAGGTCTATAGTATTTTAGCGACTGATTATTTCAAGTCAGAAGACTAATGTTAGTACTGGAGGGGTAAATGAACACATATCTGATTTTGCTCCGGGGGATAAATGTCGGTGGCAAACGTAAAGTCAAAATGAGCGAGTTGCGTGAATGGTTTGTACAACAGGGGTTTCATAACGTCATCACGTTCGGAAATGCTGGTAATGTTGTTGCCGATGCTGAATCTGATATGGTTGATTTTGCCAGCCTTGGTATCGCATTATCAGCACATGAGGGCTTTGAAATACACCTGTCCGGATTGTCGGTAGCCGACATTAACGATATGATGAGTCATTCACCAGACTGGTAGGGAATCAAAGATGACGGTCGGCATGATTTGATAATTGCCAGTTCGGAAGCAGAAGCGAAACGAGACTTGGATGAGTTCGCACCCTACATTGGACCTGAAAATCGCGTGTTGCTGTACAGACGTTTCATTTTCATGAGCACTGGTGCAGAACTTCGTAATAAAACCAGATTATTGCGGATTAGTACAACGACTGCGTTTGCTAGAATAACCGTGCGTAATGCGAATACCATGCGGAAGTTAACGACACTAATGAACGACCGACATCATGACTTGTGATTAGTCACGACAAAACGTAAGATGGAGATAAGTATTATTCAGTTCAAAGGAAGTAATAAACATGTCAAAAACGCTAATTGTGACACACACTGACCTAGATGGCGTTATGTCAGGCTTAGTCGCTAAGTATGCGACGGCAAATGAATCGGATATTCGTTATGCAGATGCTGGTGCTGCTGGTATTGATGCCGTGTTGGAAGATGTTTTGGCTGGGGATGATCAATATACCCAAGCAATCTTCTTGGACAACACGCCGTCAGCCGAAATGTTGGCTAAGTTCCATAACCAAACCAACCTAACGCCAACAGTTTATGACCACCACGTTTCTAATCAAGACGTTTGGGAATCGGCCACTGTTGATGCCACATTTGTGACGGATCAGACTGGTACGTCCTCTGCGACTGAGTTGGCGTTTAATGACAATCAAACTGCACTGGCAAAGTTACCATTCCTACCAGTCTTGGTTAAGTTGACTAACTTGTACGATACGTGGACTTGGCAAGATGAGCGCTATGCTGATGAGCAACAAACTGGTCAACATGCGCAAGTCTTCAATGAAGTGTTCAATTTCATTGGTCGTGACCGCTTCAGTGCGTTCATGGATGAAGCAACGAATAAGACATTTGCTGAAGTTGATGTGCCAAGTGCCGTGTTAGCAACGATCTTCTCAGACTTGATTATGGCGCTGGTGTACGAACGTATTAAGTCTAACCAAGACTACGTTGCTAAGAAGGCAGAAAAGGCTGAATTTGCTGATTTGGTTTTGCCTGACAAGACGTACCACTATGCTTATACAACAGCATCTAGCCAGATGTCAGAAATCGGGAATGCGTTGACTAACTTACCAGATGTCGATTTCGGCTTGGTCATTAATAACGGCAAGTTGTCATTCCGTGTTGCGAAGGATAAGGATGTTGATGTCTCAGTCATTGCTGGCTACTTTAATGGTGGTGGGCATGCTAAGGCATCGGGTGCGAAGTTAGTGATGGATTGGCCAACAATCATTCAGAATGCGCGCAATAAATAAACTGTTTGTAGGGATAGATTGGTTGTCGCCAGGCTATCCTTTTTTGTTGTATAGCCATTCAAGGACATACAATCCGGAATATCGGTCCACTGTTTTGTAAGCGTTTTCAAAATATAAAGACAGCCAAATTAAATCTTAGGTATACACTTACTATATGGAAGCGAGTAACAAAGTTGTTTTTACAAATAGGGGGATTAAAATGACTTACAACGCAAGTACAGCAGAAGAAAAGTTAGACATCATTGACTTGCCACGTTTGCGGACTTTAGTCGAGTCACGAACGGAGTCAGGGGCATTTGGTTATGTTGATGGTGGATCATCGGATGAGCAGGTGCTCCAGGATAACGAAACGGCATTTCGTCATTATCAATTGATTCCGCGAATGCTTCAAAACATTGCGGAGCCTGATATGACGACAACGCTCTTTGACATTCCGCTTGGGATGCCGATTATTGCAGCACCAATTGCTGCCCAAGGATTGATGCACGAAGGTGGGGAAAGCGTCACTGTAAAGGGTGTTGGGGCAGCAAAATCTATTTTCAGCGCGTCGACCTATGGGAATGCCAGTGTTGCAGCCGTTGCCGAGGCGTCACCGGAAACGCCAAAGTTCTTCCAACTGTATATGTCGCGTGATGATGAGTTTAATCAATTTTTGATTAATCAAGCAGTTGAAACGGGGTATAAGGCCATTATTTTAACGGCGGACTCGACGTTAGGTGGTTATCGAGAAGCCGATATTATTAATAACTTCGAATTTCCGTTGCCAATGGATAATTTAGCGGCCTTTTCTAATGCGGCTGGTACAGGTGAGGGCCTTAGCATCGCTGAAATATACGCACGCGCCAAGCAAGACTTAGCGTTGTCTGATATTACGAAGATTAAAGATATGGCAAGCGGTTTGCCAGTGATTGTAAAGGGAATTCAAGATCCAGAAGATGCATTGGCAGCCATTGCTGGTGGTGCAGATGGCATTTGGGTGTCAAATCACGGTGGGCGTGAACTGAACGGTGCACCGGCTTCGATTGACGTCCTTGCTGACATTGCGAAAGCCGTTAATCATCGTGTGCCGATCATCTTTGATTCAGGCATTCGTTGGGGTGAGGACATTGCAAAAGCAATTGCGCTTGGTGCAGATGTCGTAGCGTTGGGACGACCAATGCTATGGGCGCTCAATCTTGGCGGGGCTGCAGGAGTTCAGTCAGCATTTGAACACTTGGCGGAGGAGTTGAAAATTGTCATGCAGCTTACGGGTTCCCACACAGTGGCCGAATTGAAGCACGCAAAAATTATTGAAGCGAAATTTTAGTTTGTAACTAAGAATTGTCAGGGATAATAATGCATTTAAAAAGGGATCGAATGTATATTCGATCCCTTTTTAGTGTATGTTGATGCCCAGGCTCTGAATAAGCAAGGCGGATTGATACGTATTAATTGTCATACCAGCAGCTAGGGCTGGATCAAATAATAAGGTTTCAAAATTTGCATTTGATACATCAAGGTTTGCCAGCTTACTACCAGCAAAATCACTGTTATCAAGGTCACTTTCGACAAAACGAAGTGATTTTTTAATGCGAATGCCGTGGAAGAAACTATCACGAACACGTGTGCTATTGAACACGACGTTTTGGAAGGTCGTCCCGCTGACGTTGATGAAATCAGCCAATGAGTTGTTGATTTCGGTATCGCGCCACTCACTTTGCAGACCTGAGAAGTTAACCCCAGTTAGCTGGGTGTTATTAAAGCTAGTGCGATAGAAAATGGCGCTGGCGAAATCAGTATTTGATAAATCAACGTGATCAAATACGACATCTGACCAAGTGCTATCTGAGAAGTCATCTTGGTCGAACGTCACACGTTCAAATGTGACATCCTGTATGTTAATGGCACGACTAGAGTAGGTGAAGTGAACGTTACGGTAGGTATTGTTTGGTGTAACATCATCCAAACTAATTGTGGTATCAGAAATAAGCATGAAAACTCTCCTTAAGACTTAAAATTTTAAACCATCCCCAGCCAAAGTAAAAGCCTCACATCAACTAAGATGCGAGGCTTCATTTGTTATTCAGCAGTTTCTGTCAAACCTTCGCTCAAGGCTTTAATATTCTTGGTTGCGAACCACAAGAGTAATCCAGCAACAATCGTGATAATACCGATAATCAAGAAGTAATTGATTTCAGTAGACTTTGAGTAAAGTTGTACCAATTGTGCGTTAGCTGCTTGTGCCGTTGCGTCAGACAAGTTCCAGACCGTCAACATTTGCGCTTGGAAGGCAACGGGGGCCATCTTAGCAGATGCTGACAAACCGACTGGTGAAATCAACATCTCACCAACTTCAACCAATGCCCATGAAGCAACTAGCCACAATGGATTGAATTGGTGATTAACACCAAACATCATGCCTGGCACGGCCATCCAAACGAATGACAAACCAGCAAATGCCAAACCAAGTGAGAACTTTACGCCAGTTGAGGGTTGCTTATCGCGCAATTTCTTTGACCAAAGCCAAACGAAGAATGGCGTGAACAACATGATGAACAATGGATTCAATGATTGGAACCATGAAGCTGGCATACCGTGTAGCGCCGTTTGATTTGAAGCGAACAAGGCCAAGACAACTGAGCCCTGTTCCTCAATTGACCAGAACAGCATTGCCGCAATGAACAAGGGAATGTAGGCCCAAACACGCTTACGTTCTGTCTTAGTGGTCTTCTTTGAGGTCAACATGACAACAAAGTAAATCACTGGCACAAGGATGGCGACGAACGTCAACAAGTTAATCACACTGTTAATTGACAAACTGTGCGTACCAGCCATAATGCCGATAATGGCAATGAATGCGATAACGATTCCGGCTAACTTCCACATCAATGGGGCGATTTCATTAGGTTGTAATGGGGATGGTGCTTGGTGTGAGACATCCTTAAGGTGCTTACGACCATCCAATGAATATTGCACCAAACCGAAGAACATTCCGATAGCGGCTAACGAGAAGGCAACGTGGAAGTTAACGTGCACTTGGAACCAACCAACTAGCAACGGTGCGATAAAGGCACCGAGGTTGATACCAAAGACGTAGATTGAGAAACCGGCGTCACGACGTTCATCGTTGGCGTCATACAAGTTTCCGACCATTGTTGCCACGTTGGGCTTTAAGAGTCCAGTTCCGAGTGTAATCAAGGCAATTGAGCCAAACAACCCAATTTCATGCAATGGCATTGCCAAGGCAATGTGACCGAACATGATCAAGACACCACCGTAGAAAACGGTACGCCATGGACCAAGGACACGGTCAGATAGATAACCACCAACAATTCCCGATAGGTAAACCATTGACCCATAAATCGACATGATAGCAGCACCGGTGGCTTCGTTAAATCCCAAACCGCCTTTGTCGGCCGCATAAATCATGTAGAAAAGTAAAATGGCACGCATGCCGTAGTATGAAAATCGCTCCCACATTTCGGTGAAGAACAAGGTCATAAGGCCTCGAGGTTGGCCGAAGAAGGAGGTGTCGCGTTTCTGTTGCATCAGAAAAAACCTCACTCTTACTGGTTATATTTTTGTCTAGCGAAAAATTGTTTCCGCAATTCGTCATAACGATAGAAACAAGTCTACGCCGATTATGAGCTGAAATCAAATAATAAATAAGTATTTTCTCATAGTGCAATAAAAAATAGCGGTTGTCGCCTGACAAACCGCTATTTTTGTTCTCATTAAACTATTAAAGTGTGATAGTTTCAGCTTCTGCAGGCGCAACTGCTGGTTGTGGCAAGATTTCTGCCGCAGCTTCACGATCCAACAACAACGTGAAGTTAGGGTGGGCTTGCAAGATTGAAGCAGGTACATCTTCACTGATTGGGCCAAAGAAAGCTTCCTTAACGATTTGTGCCTTCTTCTTACCGAAAGCAATCATCAAGATTTCCTTAGCACTCATAATTGTCTTAGGACCCATGGCAACGTATCCCTCAGGCACCTTGTCTTCTGAACCAACCGTGTGAACCAATGCAGCGTATACTTGGTCGTTAGCTTCAGAAGGGATGTAACGCGTACCGTCTTCAAACTTCGTGACACCTGGCAAGTTACCAGCGTAACGACCATCTGAACCAATTCCAAGCAACATAAAGTCCAAACCGTTTGCTTCGGCCAAACGCTCGTCCAATGTATCCCAGTTTGACAAGTCCAAACGGTGGTAAAGGTAAGCAGGCATTTCAGCAGGGTTCAAGAAGTACTTACGCAACGTTGACGTCGTTGTACCTTCTTCAGAACCAGCTTGTGGGACTTCATCGAAGTTCCACATGTGCAACTTTGGCATGTTAGGGTCGTGGATACGCTCCGTGAACTTTTCCAAGCATTGCTCGTATGAAGCAACAGGGCTTGTGCCAGCCGTCAAGGCAATGTTTTGTACCTTACGATCGTAAATCTTGTTCAATAGAATCTTTGATGTCTCGTTTGTGACATCTTGCTTTGTGTCTACAATTTCAATTCGCATATTTTTTAATTTCCTTCTCTTATTAACTGTCAGTTTGACTTAACACTAACTAGTTTATAGGGGAATTTTGAACAATGTTTGAATTAACCACCGGAAATTATGTGAATTGGTATACATTGGTATATGATGAAAGCGCAAACATTGCCAGAACAACGTTTGCGCTTTCGAGTGTCTTAATGCTTTTTTAATGAATTGAGTGCATCTTGGATGCGAGTTTGTGCTTCCGTGATACGTTCCAAACGGGGCTTGTTCTTGAAATTCATTTTCTCAACTTGAATTTGAACATCTTTCACAAGTGCTTGCACGGCTGGCAACTCTGCTTGGACATTGGCGAGAGATGCCTTCACATCCTTAGTCGCTGATACTGTCCGCTTCGTGTCCGTCGTGAAGTGTGTGACTTGCTGCTTCAAGTTGGTAAACCAATCCTTGAGTGCGTCCATACTTAGTCCTCCATATGACTGGCGATGTTAGCAGCCAGTGTCTTATAAGTGTCTTCGGCTGTTTGTTCACTGTGATCAGGCATTGGAATATCAAAACCGTCATTGGCATAACGTGGAATCAAGTGGAAGTGAGAGTGGAAGACAGATTGTCCTGCAGCTTCACCGTTGTTTGACAAAATGTTCAAGCCAATAATGTTTTCGTCGCTGGCCTTAATTGCACGGGCAATTTTTGGTAGCTTTGACAAAACACGCGCAGCCAAAGCTTCATCATATTCAAAGATGTCCGCCACGTGCGTCTTTGGCACAACCAATGTGTGACCAGGCGTTACTTGGCTAAGGTCTAGAAAAGCCAATACGTCATCATCTTCATAAACCTTATAAGCAGGAATATCACCTGCAACAATCATATCAAATACATCTGCCATGGAAATGCCTCCTAAATATCATCTGTTATCTTCATTATACCCTGACTGCTGTAAACTGTCCGTTGTTAAATTTCGATGAAAATTTGCTATTATATAAGTACATTAAAAAATCGAGAGTGACATTATGACATTAGAAATTGAACACTTATCAGGTGGCTACGGCCAACTAACTGTTTTAAATGATGTCTCATTTACTGTACCAGATGGTCATCTAACGGCTTTAGTTGGGTTGAACGGATCTGGTAAGTCAACGACAATCAACCATATCATTGGTTTGCTTGCACCTAAGCAAGGATCAATTGTCTTGAATGGGGTAACACTACAGACACAACCAGAAGCATTCAAGCGCCAAATCGCTTACATTCCAGAACAGCCGGTCCTATATGATGAGCTGACGTTGCGTGAGCACTTAGCCTTAACAATTTCAGTTTATCAATTAGATGAAAAGATGGCTTGGCAACGCGCTGAAGAATTGCTCACAACTTTCCGTTTGGATAATAAACTAGATTGGTTCCCAACTCATTTCTCAAAGGGAATGCGCCAAAAGGCTATGATTGTGATGGCCTTCATCACGGACGCGCTATTCTTTATCATTGATGAACCATTCCTTGGACTGGACGTTATTGCGGTTAACGACCTGTTAGCGCTAATTGACCAACGTAAGCATGCCGGTACGAGTTTCTTGCTAACAACGCACGTCTTGACGACGCTGGCTGACCACGCGGATGAATTTGTTTATTTGCGGGATGGTGAGGTCGCTGCGACTGGGCTGGCAAGCGAATTCGCCGAAAAGGTACCTGAATTACAACAAAAAGAGGTGTAAGGATGGCTATCGATCATTTATTTAAAGAACGTTGGCAACGGGAATGGCGTCAATATAGCAAATATTTACGTTATGTCTTTAATGACCACGCTATGCTAGCCTTGCTGTTTCTATTGGGGGCAGCTGGATTGGCGTATCGGCAATTGTGGGAGAGCGCGCCAGTTACTTTTTGGACACGTGGTTTATTATTACTTGTTCTGTTACTAACGCTGGCATTGTTCAAGACACCCGCAAGTTTTGTAAAGGGTGCTGATCCAGTATTCTTCATGGGAAACGAAGGGGCGCTGCGTCGTTTGTTTCACCAAGCCACGATTTATAGCGTCATTGTTAACGGTGTGATTCAACTAATCCTAACCGTGCTGCTTTGGCCAATGATGTTTCGACTACTCACGCCAAAATTTGTGACGATGTTATTGGTCACCATTGCGCTAATGGCGGTTAAGATGCTATTTATCTTTATGAAAGCTCGTCGGACAACCTTGTTTGATACAACGGTTGGTAATAACTTAATTGACTGGCGTGCCGTGGTGGCTGCCGAGGATAAGCGCCAGGCGGCAATTCTTAGCTTCTTCAATTTATTTATTGATGTACCAGGAATGAAGCCCGCTGTTCGTCGTCAACGCTGGGCTGATCGTTTGATTGGACATTGGCCAAATCAGTCGCGAAACCCATTGGTCCGATTGTTAGTCACGACATTCGTTCGTCAAGGGCAATATTGGGATGTATGGGGACGTCTAAGCCTGATTGGCTTGTTGGTTGCGTTTGTGACAACTGGGTGGCTGCAAACAGTTTTGTTTGTTATTTTGTTCTACCTATTGGTATTGCAATTACTACCATTGGCAAGCGCACACCAATCATTGGTGTTTGACCACTTGTACCCGGTAACGGTGGCACAACGGCAACAAGCATTTCGCAATGCACTCATCCCATGGCTTGCGTTAACTGGCCTGATTTGGTCGATTGTGGGTGGTGTACTAGCGGGTTCTATCACGCTCTTATTACAAAATGTCATAGGACTTGTCGTAGTAGGTGGTATTTTGTTATTCTGGTATACGAACCGCATTATTGCAAACACGTTTAGAAGGAGAAATTCACGTGCGTTTACGAAATAAAAAGTGGACTAGCCCATGGTTGGCAGATCACACGGACTTGGTTATTACACAAGACCGTGCGACAGGTCTACAAGGAAATTGGCAAAGCATCTTTGAAAAGGTGCAACCATTGTACGTAGAAATCGGCACAGGTAAGGGTCAATTTATCATTGGTATGGCAAAGAAGTACCCAGAAATTAACTTTATCGGTATGGAAATTCAAGAAGGAGCCGTTGCTGTTGCAGCACGTAAGGCGGATGAAGATCCAGTCGACTTGCCTAACTTGAAGTTCATCTACGGTGATGGTGCTGGAGTTGAGACGTACTTTACAAAGGGTGAGGTATCAAAGTTGTTCTTGAACTTCTCAGATCCTTGGCCAAAGTCACGTCACGAAACGCGTCGTTTGACGTGCAAGTCATTCTTGGAAGGTTACCAAGCTGTTTTGCCAGCTGGTGGTGAACTAGAATTTAAGACGGATAACCGTGGCTTGTTTGAGTACTCACTATACTCATTTGCAAACTTCGGCATCGAATTCTACAAGGATGGTATCTCACTAAACTTGCACGAAGACGAAGAAAAGATGAAGGACAACGTTGAGACGGAATACGAGCAAAAGTTTGCTTCTCAAGGTTTCCCAATTTACAAGTTTACGGGTGCTTTCAAGTAACCAACAAAAAACGCATGCTGACTAACCAAGTCAACATGCGTTTTTAATTTATTCAGATAGTGTCGCTGGAGCTTCAGTCATAACGGTCAACGTAACAGCTTGCTTTGATGCTTCCCATTGTGCCTCGGCACCAAATCCAATTTGTTGTTGTGTTTGTTGGGCGATAAACCCAGCTTCCAATGCAAAACTAGCCTCTGGGTTTTCGCTAAAGCGGGCTTCTACGATTGGTCCGTCTAGGCGCCACTTTTGCATCGTTGGCTTTTGCGTTGTGAGGGTTAATGTTCCAAAACCGGCCTCTTGGAAAAAAGCTTCGATAGCTGAGATACCGTGTAGGTCAACATCTCTTGCTAAGGTCTTTCCGGCCCAGTAGATAATTTCTGATTGATCATCTTGTAGTAATTCAGGTAACAAACGATCACGTAGCAAGGTTAACGCGAACACGTCAAGACCTGGCGTTTGTGCTGATTCCGTCATGATGAACTCCTTTTATTACAGTTTCATAGTTTTAATTATAGTGTATTTGAGCTTGGTTTGCCAATAATTTACGTTAGTGTTACAATTAAAACCTTGAAAGGATGGATTTTGGCATGACTTTACCTGATAATCCGTTAATAAATAGCACGCTAGGATTAATCAATGGTGACCTTTTTGCACAAAAAATCATCATGGGTGACGGTTCGCAGTGGGGAAGTGATTCTTCACTAACCCTTGCAACCATTGCAAGTCTTTCTAACGGCTATATATTAACCGACATCATGACCCAGTTCTCTTACTGGTACACGACCGGCGCTTATACGGCTGACGGTGCACCACAAACGGCTGGGGATGTAACAAGACTCGCAATCGAAAACTTCCGACAGACACAAGACCCGTTCACGTCTGGTGGCCGCGATGTACAGGATAACGCCAATGGCTCACTGTTGCGCATTACACCGGTTGTGCTGTTCTTGTATGCTAAGTATGGCTCAGACTTCATTCACGATGATCCAGCCATGTTAACGTTGCACCAAATTGGTGGTTTGACACATAACCATCCGCGTTCATTGATTGCATTGGGTATGTATGCCATGCTAATCAATGGCTTGTTAACGGGGATGAAGCTACCTGAAGCGTTCGACTTTGCAATTAGTAATGCGTATGAGTACTATGCAAAGCACGCGGTGTTTGCTGATGAGCTGGAGGCGTTTGAATCATTGAACACGCCCGACTTTGAAAACATGCCAATCAACGAGATTCACGCTTCTGGGTATGTCGTGGATACGTTCGCGGCGACGGTTTGGGTTTTGCTCAATAGCGATAACTTTGAGGATGCCTTGACGCTGGCGTCGGGGATGCCTGGTGAGCCAATGCGTATCATGCCACTAGTTGGTGCGGTTGCTGGACTAATGTACGGCAAGGATGCGTTGCCAACGGCATGGTTGAACAATCATGAGAAAGATATCGTGACGCGTATTTTGGAAACAGCTGACCAAAGTGGTGAGTTTGTTTGCCCAACACCTGAAAATTAAATATCACGAAGGGGTTCTATCGTTTTGGTAGGGCCTCTTCTTTTTAGACACGGAGAGGAGTTTAGAAATGGCAACGATTATACACAGTATCTCAGGGGTTCTAATGATTTTGGGACTCGTCGCAGTTGGGTATGCTTTGATAAAGTTGCGAATCTTTAACGATGACGATGGCAGATTGAGCAAATTCTTATCTGGATTTGTCACTAAAATCGCAATTCCAGCTTATTTGATTGTTAGTATTCCGCAGGACTTTACACCGGCTAGCCTCGTCGCTTTGGGGCCTAAATTGATTCTGCCGGTGGGTAGTATGTTAGTGCTATTCATTTTGTCATTTGTTGTAGCACGTTTAATTCATGTAAACCCAACGCATAAAGGTTTGTTTCAGTCGCTTTTGTTTAATTCAAATACAGTGACGGTCGGACTACCGGTTAATATGGCACTGTTTGGTAAGGAAAGCTTACCGTATGTGTTGGTCTACTATATGGCTAATACCATTGTTTTTTGGACGTTGGGTGTTTATATGATTGAGAGCGATACGAAGACGGGTAAACATTTCGACTTAAAGAAGACGCTGAAAGGGGTGTTTACACCGCCGATGATTGCTTTGTTGGTTGCGGTTGTACTCGTTATTTTCCAAATCAAGCTACCGGAGTTCCTGGTAACTGATTTGACAGATCTGGGGAATACGAACGTACCGCTATCATTAATTTTTATCGGTTTTTCAATTGCTAAGACCCAACGTGCTGATCTGATTCCTGATAAAGAAAACATCACGTTGGCAATTGGACGCTTTGTTATGGCGCCAACTGTTATGGCGTTGATGATGATGCCATTTGACTTGCCTAAGTTGTTGAAGGTCGTGTTCATCATTCAATCGGCCATGCCAACCATGACGAACGCTGCCGTGATGGCACGTGAGCTGAACGGTGACTATAAGTTTGCGTCTGTGTCAATTACACAAACCACGCTAATGATGTTAGTTGTGATACCGATTTTGATGGTAATTGTAAGCTAGACCTTGCGTTATAAAATCGACTATTGACTGGTATTTTCTGCGGGCGATTAAAAACTTCGCCGGGCTAAAAGATTATTCTCGCGTATTCTATTCTGGTGACAGTAAGTAGAAGAGGAGAATTCAGATGTCTACATTTATGAAAGTCGTTAAGACTATTTTGCTTTTAATTTCGGCGTTGGCAATAATAATTATTGGTCAACTGTTGGGGGAAATTACCTACTCGGTTGTACCTATTCCATCGCTACCTGATATTGTTTATATTCTCGTTGCGGTTGTTGCTGTTTTGGCAATGAACCGTTGGGTGCTAAAGATTCCTTTGGAAGAATTTGGGTTGGGAAAGTTACACCTTAATTGGTGATGGGTTGTGCTTGGCCTGGCGATGCCATGGGCGTTGAATTTTACAATGGCTATGATATTTGCTGGTAACATCACGTTTAACCCAAACACAAGTTTTATGACCATTTACATGGCGGTTATTGCCGCTTTCTCAGCTGGAATGGTGGAAGAACTTATTTTCCGTAGCTACATGTTTTCAACTATTCGTCGTGACTTTGGTTTGATAGCTGCGACAATTATTCCGTCAGTATTTTTTGCTGCAACACATCTGCTTAATGGTAGTTTGAATTTTACAAGTACGATTATGCTGCTGGTTGCTGGGACTATTGTTGGGGTGACATTTACGTTGATTCGCCTGGCAACTGGAAACATTTGGACTGCGGTTATTATGCACACACTATGGGATACATTTGTTGCTGACTCAAATATCGCCAATGAGAACGCCTTGGTTGCTATTAAGGACGCAACGGCAAATCCAGGCATGCTACTAAGCGGTGGTCAGTATGGTATAGAAACTTCTTTGCCAGGTATGTTGGTTTTTGCAATCCCAATGATTGTCATTTTCGTTAGCTTGAAGAATCGTGGCATGATTGGAACTAACAATCTGAAATAACAAATCTTCGCTACAGGTGCAACCTGTGGCGTTTTTTGTTGTTCACGAGTAAAGTTGACTTAAAAAGATGAGGGGGGCACTGTAATGGGGTCACGATTAATGCACGCAGCCATCGCTAAACAGCTGATGACAAAGTTCAGTCAATTGGATATGGCATTTATGATAGGTAACGAAGCACCTGATGTCGATAAAATCAGTCAGATGAGTAAAGACGAAACGCATTATTTAGTTCCTAGTAATCGAGGAACTAGACGAATTGATTTACGGGCTTTTTTACAAGAGCATCCAGAAACGTTGTCAGATTCGTTTACCTTGGGCTATTACACACATTTATTGGCTGACGAGGTTTGGCTTACAGACGTCTTCATGAAAGTTGTTCCACCACAAGATAATCCACGACGTCCAGCAGTGCTAGAACGCTACTATGAGGATTTTAAAAAGCTCAATCCGTATCTTGTTCATAAGTATGGTTTACAACCATTACCATCAACAGCTACTGAGGCTGTGCCGGCGGATTTCGCAGATAAGGCGTGTGTTGACAAGTTGATTCAAGACTATAATGCTGACTTTACGGGCGAAACAATTGGTGATCTTGAAGTGCTTAGCATTACACAAATAGATGTCTACATTGCCAACGTGGTTAATATGATGACTAAGGTCATTGATTCGGGAATTTTTGTCGAAAAATAAAAACATAAAGATTGATAGGTCACCGGTAAGCACGTATTATGGCCAGTGAACTATTAGAAATAAGGAGAACAACATGACGTTCTATACCATAGAATATTTATCACAACGTCATTCTTGGATGGAGACAGCAACGACAATTGTAATCGCTATACTGGTGGCTATATTCGCAATTTTTGCGGTGTTGTATTTTAAGAATAATCTGAAGTCTAAATATCGTGATTTAAGCGTGATGATGTTGCTGTTAGTTGCTTTCGTTGTTGGGCTTCAATACCAGGACATGAATCAAATCAAAAGTCAGTCAGCACAAAAAGAACAGGTTGTGAGGCTCCTAAAGCATGTTGCCCATGCAAAGGATGTTAAATATAGCCAGGTGTCAATTAATAGCGTTAATCTGAATAACAATTTGATTATGAAGGTTGATAACGTGTTCTACCGGGTTAATTTAAGTGCAGATCAATCGAATTACACGCTTGAAAAGACGAATTTACTTGATGAGAACACAGTGGTTGAGGTGAAATAATGGATGCAAGTTATGCAACGATTGCTTTGAAGCTAGCAATTGGAATCATCGGCTTAATTATCCAAATTAATATTCTGGGTAAAGGTAACTTAGCGCCGATATCAGCAATGGATCAGGTGCAAAATTATGTACTTGGTGGCATTATCGGTGGTGTAATCTACAATAGCGATATTACCGCCTTGCAATTTGTATTGGTATTGATTGTCTGGACGTTTTTGGTGCTGTTACTGAAGTTTTTGAAGGAACACAATTATTGGGTTAAGCGCGTGATTGATGGCGCGCCAGTGACAGTAATTAAAAATGGTGAAGTTGATGTGGCGACAACTATGCGTGTTGGTCTATCAGCCAGCGAATTAATGTTTAAGTTGCGCGCTGCTGGTGTTGATGAAGTTCAGATTGTGCGTCGTGCCGTTCTTGAACAAAATGGTCAGTTAACAATCATTAAGTACGGTGAAGAAGCGATTAAATACCCACTTATCCAAGATGGACAGGCAAATTACGACTTGCTCGATGTGTTAGATAAAGATATTGATTGGTTACGTGCAGAAGTTTCTAAACAGAAAATGGGTGGTGTGGAAGATATTTATCTGGGTGAATTTATCCACGGTAAAGTTATTCTGCATCCGTTCGCTAAGTAAAAATGGTAGTCATGACAATGATGTGTCGTGACTACCATTTTTAGCATACGTATAAGTGTTTATGCAGTGAACAACCTGGATTAAAAGGTGTTTCACATTGGTCGCATTGATTAATTTCGTCATAACGGGCGTAGGTCATCTGATGACCACAGACGCCACACATGACAATTAATTGGTTGCTGCGTTGATTATAACGGCCAAATGCGTGATTTTCAGTATTGTTATGGCATTGGTAACAAGCATATAACTTGCCACAGGTCTCGCAACGATTGGCGATAACGTCAAGTTTCGAATGCCAGTGAACACATCGTCCATCAGAATCGACCAATTCACCATATATTTTTTTCTTTTTTCATACTTATATGCTGTCATAAATAGATTTACTAAGCAAGTCTGCGCGAAAAAATGCCGATAACAGTTAAAAGTTAGTCTAAGAATATCGAGTAATCTATATTTTCGGACAATTCACTATGTAATAATAAGTAGCTGGAGGTGGCATATGAAAGCAGCAATAATTAACCAGTTTGGATCTAGTGATGAATTAACGGTCGTTGATAATTATGACGAACCAATCATTTCAGATAACGAAGTTCTGATTGAAACGTTTGCAACAAGTGTTAATCCGATTGACTACAAGGTCCGTGAAGGTGCTTTGCGAGGGATGTTTAATTGGACTTTTCCGGTGGTCTTGGGCTGGGACATTGCGGGTATCATTACTGAAGTTGGGGCAAATGTTACCGAATTTGCGGTCGGTGATCGCGTTTTTGCACGTCCGGATATGGATGCAACCGGTAAATTCGGCTCGTATGCAACGTTTATGGCAGTAAATGTCGATAAAGTGTCAGCGATGCCTGATAACATGACGTTCGCTGAAGCTGCAGCTTTGCCATTAGCTGGGGAAACAGCTTTACAGATGTTACGTGAGTTACGAGTGACAGATGGTTCTAAGGTTCTAGTTCAGGCCGGCGCTGGTGGCGTTGGTATCGTTGCGATTCAATTAGCTAAATTGATGGGTGCAACTGTTACAACGACCGCAAGTCATGCAAACGCGGAATTTGTCCGTGAACTTGGTGCTGATGTCGTCATTGACTATCACGAACGTGCGATTACCGACGTGATTAGCAATTATGATGCGGTGCTAGACAGTGTTGCCGATATTGATGCAGGCTTAGATGTGTTAGCGCCAGGTGGCCGATTAGTGACGATTTCGGCTAAGCCAACTGATGAACAATTGTCAAACGCTGAAAAGGCGAATAAAACGCTAACGGCGGGGTGGCTACAACCAAGCGGCAAGGATTTAGAGGAATTAGCAGCATATTATCAAAACGATCAATTGAAAATCGTGATTGATTCAAAGTTCCCATTCACGACAGAGGGCGTTCGATCAGCGCATGAACGTGTTGAATCGCATCATGCACGCGGTAAAGTCGTGATTGAAATGAAACCGGAATAGTTATGCAGAACACAACGATGGTCTTCTGGACATATTGTTGTGTTTTTTGGTGTATAAAGACACTTGATTTCCCGTTAAAAAGAATAAAATTAGCGGTTGAATTAAAGTGCTATACTTACTGATAATAAATGGTTGAGGGGTATTAAACATGGTAAGGATTATTTTTAGGCCACATGATTTAGTTGCGTTACCGTATGTGGTTTTTATAGCCACAATTGGGTTGTTGATGTTCATCGATAGTGCTGCAGGACGTATTCTTTGGGGTAGTATTGGACTATTTGTCGGTCTAATTAGTTTAATTGGTGTGAATGCGATGGTACGTAATCATCCAAAAGACGAGTTTGACGAGCGTATTTAAAACGTTTGAGAACGGTGGTATGAAGTATGGTGGAACTGACAATCGTTGTAGTTGTTTTCGTAATATTTGTCGTCGTAAGCCTCATCTCTGTTTTGATACAAGTGCACACAAAATATCGAACTCAGCAACATAAGTGGCGCATTGCTTTTAGACGGTCATTCGGTTGGATTGGTGATTTCATTTCCAATGTAATTTTGTTTTGGTGAGGCGTCAGATGTTTGGTAAGAAAGTAAATGTGAAGCAACTGGAATCACTGATTGATGAGGCTTTGGAAGTTGAAAAAAATCCAGAAGTTGTATTAGAATTGCAAAAGTTAGCAAACCAATTAACAACGGCAACTAAAATCCGAGAAACTGAGAAAAATGGCTATTTGGTGATTACAAAGCTTGCGAATACGTCAGGATTCAGAATCAGTACGGCATTGTTTACGTTAGTTGAACGGTTGAGCTTAGATGTGTATGGATCGGTCCATCAATTCAATGTGTTTTAAAGAAAATAATTAACGCTGCAAAGACTAAATGTGTTTTTGCAGCGTTTTTTAATTGGTAGGTTGGTAACTAGTTTTAATGACTCAGGTTTACATTTATTCTAGTTTACATAATATATATTATCGTGAGTTGTTATTTTAATAAGGAGGTGGACCGTTTAAATATCGTTATCTATGATACACTGTCCGATAATACATTTTTGGGAGGTTCTACGATGGCTATTCAACAAATTGATACACAACTTGCAACCGACTTCATCGTTAATCAATTAAATACACAGCAACAAACTCTTTTTGAAGTTGATCATCTACCCGAATCGACGATTGCATTTGCTGACGTAACTGATGATGTTGTTATTGGCGCCTTGGTGCTTAAAGTTTTTGGCAATACTGCTCACATTTCATTGCTAGCCGTATCATCTGAGTATCGCGGTCACGGCATCGGCCATAATCTTGTGGATGCTGCCATTAAGACTTCTAAATCACTGAATCTGCTACATATCACGGTTAATACACAGGATTATCAGGCGCCCGATTTTTATCAAAGTTTTGGCTTTAGTATCTTTGGTCAGCTTGCAGACACACCGTTTGTTGGCACTACCAAATACTATCTACAAATGACGCTGTAGTTGCAGACGAATCACAGTTCACAAGCTTATTTTAGTGCCATGAAATTTGTGAATACTGATACCAGAAATGCGATTGCAAAAAAGCCGAAAAAAGCTAATTGCCATTTCTTTTTGCCGTCAATGTACATCATTAGGTATGACAAGCTTAAAGACCCCCAAACAACAAGGTTGTTAATTCGAGATGGCCAGTCCATCAAGATGCCACCTAATAACAGAATCAGTGCCAATGCCGCGAAGATACCGGCGGTGATTTTAAATGTTTTTGTGTTTGCCATGTTATTTAGCCTCTTTTATTAGTTACTGTTTGTGATAATCGTAACGTACTTTGCTATTGTTTATAGCCGTTGTAATTATTTCCTAAACGAAATATAAATGTTATAAGTCGTCATAACGAATGAAAACGTTTACAATTAAAGTATATGTTGATTGACTGTGGATATGAAAGGAGATTGCCAATGTTGTACATCATATTAATCACAACAATATTTGTGTCTGTTTATAGTTTTCGTCATACGAAACGTCATCTCGCAATTTTTAACAACCCGCGAATGGCATTTGGCTTGCTGACGGGACTTGCGACCTTTTACATCTTGGCACCAGTTTGGGTAATTGTATTGGCCCAAATCAATATTCTTTTGTCACTGATTCCGATCATCGCAATGCTTGCAAACGCCTATTTCACAAAATCTGCGGTTAAATACTACAACGATCATATCAGTAGTTAGGAAGGAAAAGGATATGCTAACACTCCTCTTCGGCCTGTTGATGCTCGTTTTGGGTGTACTGGAACTCCATCTGACAAAACAAGCAGTTAAGACCTATGAACGATATGACCAATCACATGCTACCCCTTTCAAGTTATGGGGAGTAAGCTACGGTTATTACATCGGTGCAGCGCTCATTTTATTATCCCTGGGACCAATCATCACAGGGATATCATCAATTATTTAGAAAAACGACCGGGAAAGCCTCAGTGATACCTTTCCCGGTCGTTTTTTGATTGTATATGTTGCTATTGAATACTTAGTTCCCAGGGTATAAAGCCTTAATTGAATCGATGCATCGTGAAATAACAGTCTTTTTGATGTGACTTTGATTACGTGGTGTGTTGCGTTCAACAAACGTGCCGTGTATTCTGTGACGACTGTTAGTCTCTTTCGCAAGTTGCTTGAAAATAGCAATTCTTTTCTTGACTTGAAGTTGCTTTTCTTCGGTTGTGAGATTATCAAAAGCGTTCATGTCTGTGTAGACACCGTGTTCTTTGAAAAGCTTTCTTAATTCGCCTACTGTACTCTCGCCCACACCTTTTTGCCCTAGGAATCCTATTGGATTATCTTGCTTCACCCGATTCTCATCCCGGGAAGTAAAGTAACCACCGCCTGATGAAACGATGACATACTGATCATCAGGCGCGTTGCGGAATAAATCGTCCTGGGCAGTTGCTTCATAAGCATTAGCTTTCGCGATGGTCGGCACACTGGCCAGCAAAGCGACAGTTGTTAGCAATAGTAATAATCGGTACACGTTTTTAGGCATTTTGGATTCTCCAAGTCATAAGGTAATCAAAGCATAACATGAGACAAAACACGTATTCAACGAGGCAAAAATAAGTAAGATCTAGTAACAACGCAAATGTTACTTACATGAATAATCCTAACAAACTGAATACACCGACTACCAATGCGACACCGACGACAATCTTCTGAACCATCGGTGGGAACTGCCAGCGTGTTGGTAAGCGACGCATGGCCCACCACATGACAGCTAAGTTAGCGGGCAACATTACTGCTAGACTGTACTGTGCCACGATGATCAGCTCTGATAGTGCCTGCTCTTGGCCGTGGTACAAAAAGACGATGATAATCACAGGCACTAGCGTAAATGCCCGTGTGATTATACGGCGCCATACCATTGGCAAACGCCACTTTAATAATCCAGTCATGACAATCTGACCAGCTAATGTACTGGCAATTGACGCGATCAAACCGGTAAGCAAAAGCGCAATCGCAAAAATTGGTGCCATGACGGTCGGCTTCAACGTATCGTACAGTGCGCTGAACATCACATTACTATGTCCGATTTCAGTAAAGACGAACCATCCCATCAATACCAACAGCACGTTGACAACCCAAGAACCAAGTAGATGGATTGTTGTATCCCACTTTGCCATTCGGAGCATGTCGCTTACTTCTGCATCGTTTTCACGGTTGTATGGCCGCGCTTTAGCCAATTCAGAATGCAAATACAAGTTATGCGGCATGATGATGGCGCCAACCAAACTAACACTTAGCCAACCGAACGAGCGTAATGGTTCGTGTACTGGTTGGGTCTCTGCCAAACGATGTGGTTGTAGCACAAAAATAAAGCCAATTGTGACAACAATCATCACGGCGACGGCTAGTAACTCGATACGACGGACACCGAACTTAAACAACCACAGAAAAATAATAATATCGAATACAGTTAATAACGTGGTTACTTGGAGTGACCAACCAAACAATAAGTGTAATGCAATTGCAGTACCGACTACGGCCGTCAAATCAGTTGCAATCATCGCTAGTTCATTGAATGCCCAAAAACCGATTCGGACTGGCTTAGACAACGCTGGTGCAACCAATTCAGCTAGGTTTTTGCCCGTAACAATGCCTAGTCGCGCACTAACCAATTGCAAGACAATCGCAAATACGATAGCCAAGGTCATAACCGGTAGTATCCACCAGTGAAATAGATTACCACCGACGATCGCAGTCAACCAATTACCAGGATCCATGTAGCCGATTGCGACTAATGACGAAGCGCCGGCGTATGACAAGAACCGTTGAAAAAATCGCTTATCGAACATAATCACTCACAATGCTTTCGTACATTTTCGCTAATGCTGGATCGTCATTTAGTGGTGATACTAAGCTGAAGCGGTCACCACCCGCCGCCTTGAATGTTTGCGCGGCGGTAATCTTCAATTCGTTCAGCGTTTCGAGCGAGTCGATTACAAACCCTGGTGTTGCAACTAGTACGTTTTTGTCACCGTAGATAGGCAACTCTGTCAAAACGTGGCTGGTATATGGCTTTAACCAAGGCGTTGGTCCAAATTTTGATTGGAATGTTTGAACAATTTGATTGTCATCCAATTGCAAGGCTGTTTTAAGGGCTTCTGTCGTCGCGTTTACCTGCTTTAGGTAATCATCCCCCTGCCGCACATAGCTCGTTGGAATACCGTGATATGACAACATCAACTTATCATAGCTGTTTGATTGCCAGTCCACCTTAATCTTCTCAGCTAAGGCTTCGATGTAGGCTGGATGTGTCTCGTACGAGAGGATAATCTGTGCATTTGGATCAGCAGCCGTCGCTTTTTCAACGATTGTTTTTGTCGTCGTTGTTGAGTATTGCGGGAATAATGGCACCACGATAATATCATCGGCGCCATTTTCACGTAATTGTTGTAGTCGATCCGGAATTGTTGGTGAACCGTACGTCATTGCGTAGTCAACCAGCCAGTCTGGTCGTAAGTTTCGCAAATTCTCAGCTAACTTCGCTGTGTAAACAGTTAATGGCGATCCCTCTTCTAGCCAGATTTCACGATAAAAGGTCGCTGATCGCCAGGTGCGCATCGGCAAAATAAACCCGTTTAAAATCACTTGCCAAATCGGTTTTGGCACATGAATGACATTCGGATCCGATAAAAATTCTTTTAAATATGGCTTAACGTCAACATTGTTTGGACTAGCCGGTGTTCCTAAATTTACCAACAACACACCTGTTGTCATGGTTGTATCCCCCAAAAATATCGTAATTTAATACATAACTATTTTCGATTGTACGATATTTTGTAGAAATGTTCACATGTATTTTGATAGTGAAAAGTCCACGTTGTTCACGTGGACGAAAAACTATTGACAGGTTTTGTTCGTATTAAATTATTCAGACTATGCCAAGAAGTTGGCTAACAACATTGGTAACATCGCTGATGCGGTTGGAAATGCGTAAATCGTCTTATTAAGGTCGTCCTTTGTATATTTATGGTTGATGATTGGTACGAGTGTATTAACAAGTTCCGGCGCTGCATCGCCGATGATTGCGGCACCAACCAATTGCTTATCACGATTCAAAACAATTTTAACCTTCGCTTCCTGATCGTGATGACTTGCAAACATACCGAGTTGCGCAAAATTAATATTGTGAACTTGATACTCATCCGAAGCATTGGCTTCAGTTGTAGAAACGCCGATTTGTGCCATGCGTGGCAACGTAAACGTTACAGTCGGTACAGCTGGGTACTTGATTGCTTCGTTTTCTTTGCCTAATAAAATGTCCGCAATGTACAACGACTCGAAGGTAGCGGTCGGCGTTAAACGTGGCGTTGTTTTTGCGACGACATCACCACTGGCATAAATGTGTGAAACGCTAGTCTGCATGTAATCGTTTACGACTACCCCGCCCCGATTCGTTTCAACACCAATGTCTTCAAGATTCATATGATCGATATTTGGTATACGACCAGTTGTATCAAATACCATCGCAGCTTCAAATTGATTACCTTGCGCAGTCGTCACAATGTATCCGTTGTCAGTTGCTTTGATTTCGTTTACAGCATTACCAAAAGCAAAGTTGATACCCTTTTCTGACATAATTTCAACAACACGTTGTGTGTATTCAGCATCGAAATTTGCCAAAGCACGATCAGCATATTCGATAATTGTGACATCGCTACCAGCCGCATGGGCAATAGAAGCAAACTCCATCCCAATGAACCCGGCGCCAATCAAAATCATCGATGTTGGCATTTCGGGTAAGTCTAGAAAATCTTTACTGTCATACGTTAATTCCGTACCAGCCACTGGTAGCTTAGCAGCACGTTGACCCATTGCAAGCACAAAATTATCAGCTGTATATGTTTCATCAGCGACAACAACCGTGTGTTCGTCTACAAACGATGCGTGCCCAAAAATGATATCAATACCATCAACGGCCAAAATGCGTGCCATAACATCGTCCATTGGATCAATAACTTGGTGCTTGTAGGCCATCAACTCTGGCCAAACAATGTTTACAGCGTCGTTGATACCAATGCCGTGATAATTATGCAAATGATGCAATAATTCAGCCGGGCCATCTAACAAAATTTTGGCGTTGCAGCCAAAATTAGTACACGTTCCCGACACTTTTTCTTGTTCAATCAAGGCAACCTTTTTACCGGCACGTGCTAGTTCTTGGGCGCCGTGCCAGGCGGCGTGACCACTTCCAATATAAATTACGTCGTATGTCATGATTTCACCTTTTCTATATGCGTACCAAATATCGTACAAGTTAACGATATCACTAACAAAAAATCAGGTCAAACCAAACACAATTGGTAGTATGTTTTTATTTTTAGTAGAAAAAAAGCCCATACTGAACTGAACCCCGAAAATTGGAGTGACGTTTAAGCGGCTAACTGGTCGGAAAGA
>ERZ772879.106-NODE-106-length-64984-cov-5.312049_pt1 | contig 64984 bp, 77 predicted proteins | sample MGYA00580582_ERZ772879 | MGnify/ENA primary metagenome ERZ772879 (study PRJEB29015, sample SAMEA2737682) | human gut metagenome | biome: human gut; feature: human-associated habitat; material: faeces | place: China | collected 2012 ... | reverse complement strand
CTAGTGCTCCAGCCTTCCAAGCTGGGAATGCGGGTTCGATTCCCGTCGTCCGCTTCAATGGTTTACGAACAGTCTTACTTCGGTAAGGCTGTTTTTTTGTACATTTGGGCTGTACGTAATCACTGTTTAATTGTCGTTGAACAACGTATAATCATGTATAAGAGACTGACAGGGGGTTCTAGATTATGGATGAATCAGAAATGCCGTTTGATGCGGATAACTTTATTCCAGCAGATTATGCGGAATTGATTCGACAGTCATATGCTAAGCAAGGGGGCTTGGTACTACCACCGATTGATCAGACTGCGTTGATGATTAACCGTGCTTTAGCGGTGTCAGTCAGCGATGATTTAGTCAAAAAGTATCATGATAACAAACAGGTCGATGATGACTTCGTTAATATTTTCGTGCGTCAAACGGTTGATTATGCCTTTATCTTGACGAATGAAGTACCTAACAATTGGACACCGGACAATCTTTTCCAAGCAATGGGCATGACGTTGGGTTACTTAGAAGTAGATCGCCAGTATACGGGGTTGCTTGTTGAACTGATGGAAGCAATCGTAGAGAACTTGGTTGAACGCGGCCTAATTCGTGATAGTTTCTTCACGCCTGACGTCCGTGCTTGGTTGATGGAGACGGTGCCTGAGTATTTAAATGACTTAGAAGAATCAATTGATGAACCACTTGATGATGAAGAAGTGGAATTGATGCAGAACTTAATGACTGAGCTAGGGTTGGAAGTGACTGAGGATGAATTGCGTGAGACGAATGTTGATTTCGCCCAAGACACAACGACTGATGACGATGACTTGCGTGTGAAGTTCTTCTTTGAAGTGTTGAACGATAGCGGTATACCAGCGCTATATAAACAACACCGTAGCATTCAACCAGTGATTAAGAAGCACATAGCATACCTAAAGGAACACCAAGAGTTGTTGGTGTTAACAGTCGTTTATGTTGCACCAATGCGCGAGTGGCTTGAAACTCAGATTGAAATGGGTGACTGGGCTGATACCCAATACGCGGTGCGTGACTTCTTTGATGGCTTAAATGGGTTGTTCCTACAAGACGTCGTGACGGTATCTGAAAACGATGAACGCATTCACTATACAGCGGAACTACAGGCGTTAATTACAGGCATTCTAGCGCATGAACCTGATGAGCTAGCTTATTCAGGCGATGACGGTAATGTGCCGGACTACGATGATGCAATTCACGACTTTATGACAGACTTGGTTAACCGTGACGAGCTAACACCAGAAGGGTTGGAAACGGCGCAAGCGATTATTTCGATGGTCTTGGATGAGCTAGCGGTTAAAACACACGCGAGTTTGCCAGCTATCACGCCAGATATGTTAGGCCAAGTACTACGCCAAAAGTTCCAAACGTTTGATTTATTTGGTTTAGATGGTTTTGAATTTGTTGATGATATCGTGATTGAGTTTGCACGTTGGGCAGCTGCTCAAAATTTGATGCCAAAGGCTAATGTTCTGAAGTGGGGTAAAGCGATTGAAACAGTTCAGTTCGATCGTTACGCGTACGCATTAATTGCGGATGCTGCGAATAAACTAGAGATGGTTGAAATCGGCCAAGATATGCCGGCAATATATTAAGAAATTTTTAGCTGACCTGGATAGGGTCGGCTTTTTCTTTTCGCCTTTGGTATGGTTTACACAGGAGGATAAACATATGGTTCAAATCCTGTTATTACTAATATATATAAGCGATATTTTACTCACACCACTATTTGGTGTACATCCACTTTTGATTATTTTGCCAGCTATTATTGCCACGTTGACGTTATACATGTTTTTAAAGCGCGTTTCGACTCGCACGAGTTGTTGGGTTGCCACAATTATCATTTTAATTGCCGGGGTCATCTTGGCGGTTCCGGTTGAACACGCCTATTGGATTGCGTTACAACGCGTCATGTTTGGTCAATTATTGGCAGTGATTCTGTTAACGCTAATGACCGTGGGCATGCGTTCCGTACAACACTAATCACGACCCTAGTCACGTGCTATAATGAAGGCACTAAGTATTGAGGAGTTCACCAAGTTATGAAGACATTCATTTTCGACGTTGATGGCACGCTGTTGAGCACAGAGAGCATGTACATGAAGTCATTGCAATTTACTTTGGAAGCCAATGGTATTCACAAGGAATACGAAGATCTTTATGCCATTTTCGGGTTGCCTTCATTGGACGCGTTGATTAAGTTCAACATTGAAAACCCAGAAGAGATGCAAAAAGAGTGGCAAAGTCACTATCACGATTTCTGGAACGAAGTGAAGTTGTTTGACGGTATTCACGACATGTTGGCTGATTTGAAGGCAACCGGGGTTAAGATGGGGATTGTGACTTCTAACACGCCAGAAGAATTTGCGGATCACGCCGATAACTTCGAGATTAATGGTTTCTTCGATGATTTCGTCTTTGCGGGTCAAACGCCAAAGATGAAACCAGCCGCTGATCCAATTTTGAAGTCAATGGCTGACCTTGATGCGGATCCTTCAGAGTCAATTTACATCGGTGATTCGGTGCACGACATGCACGCTGCGCACAACGCTGGTATTAAGTTTGGTATGGCGTCATGGGGTGTCCGTGACCGTGCTGTCTTTAACGATGAAGCGGATATTATCTTTGAAACACCTGCTGACATTTTAAAGTTGGCTGAAAAGTAAGCGATTAGACCTGGTCCTTTACCAGGTCTTTTACTTTTTCACCGTAGGTTTCCGGAATAGGCCTGGCAATGTTATAATGAAGACTTAGAAAAAACGAAAGAAGTGAAGATAATGGATAATCGTGCAATTGGTTACATCGATTCTGGTATCGGTGGGTTGACCGTGGTCAAGCAAGCCTTGCTGCAAATTCCTGATGAACAAGTCTACTACGTGGGGGACACGGCGCGTATGCCTTATGGTCCACGCCCACAGGATGAAGTCCTCGGCTTCACTTGGCAAATGGTTAATTATTTGCTGAAGAAGGATATCAAGATGCTGGTCGTAGCCTGCAATACCGCGACTGCAGCCGCACTTCCTGACCTTCAAGCTAAGCTAGACATCCCAGTTGTTGGTGTTATTCAACCTGGTGTCGATGCCGCTTTGCGTAAGTCAACGGATGGTGAAATTGGTGTTATCGCAACGGCCGGAACAGTTAAGTCATTGGCTTACTACAATGGTTTGTTGCAAGGAAACCGTGCAGCTAACGTTGTGCAACTTGCTGCACCAGAATTCGTTGATGTGGCCGAAAATCACGACTACACCTCAGAATTTGCTCGCCAGGTGGTTAAGGAAAAGTTGACGTACTTTAAGAACCACCAAGTTGATACGTTGATTCTTGGATGCACGCACTTCCCATTGATGGAAGGCTTCATCCAAGAAGCGATGGGACCTAAGGTAACGTTGGTTAACTCTGGTGCCGAGACGATTTCAACGGTTGTCGAGTTCTTGGACAAGTATGATTTGCGTCACGCTGCAGCAAACCCAGCTGATCACACAAACGACGAATACTTTACGACTGGTAGCGTAAAGCGCTTTGCTACGATTGGTGGTCGTTGGTTGGATGATAAGGAAATGACAGTTAAGCACTTGGATATCGTTGGTGATACACTAGTGTTGAATGAATCTGTTACAGACTAAAGTCACAAAGGGGGCATCATGGCAAAGTTGATTTTTGCGTCAAAGAACGAAGGTAAGGTGCGCGAGTTCCGCGAGTTTCTAACGCCACTTGGTATTGAAGTTGTGTCATTGAACGAATTGGACAATGTGCCAGCCATTATTGAAGACGGCACGACGTTCCAAGAGAATGCCACGATTAAGGCGGAAACGATTGCGCACGCATTTGGTGTGCCAGTTGTTGCCGAAGATGCCGGTTTGATGGTTGATGCGTTGAACGGTGCGCCAGGTGTCTACTCAGCGCGCTATGCAGGTGATCACGATGATGCAGCTAACAATGCAAAGTTGTTGCACGAACTTGAAAGTACGCCTGATATCGACCGCACAGCCTCATTCCACGCTGTGATTGTAGCGATTAAGCCAGATGGCAAGCGCTTGGTTGCTGCTGGTAAGGTTGACGGACGCATTCTTCGCGAAGCACGTGGTGAAGGTGGCTTTGGGTATGACCCATTGTTCTACTACGAACCATTCGATAAGACGTTGGCCGAATTGACGCCAGCCGAGAAGAATGAAATTTCACACCGTGGGGCTGCTTTACGTGAGTTTATGACTGAGTTTAAAAACTGGTGGGAGGATTAAATCATGGATTACTTGATTATTTCTGATGCACACGGCGATCGCCAAATTTTGGAAGATGTCGTGAATCACTACCGCGGTAAGGTAAAGGCCATGTTCTACAACGGTGATTCAGAGTTGTCACGCTCTGATGAGTTGTTCAACGACTTGTTGCCAGTTATCGGAAACATGGATACGGATCCAATGTTCCCAGATGACCGTGATTACAAGGATGATAACTTTACGGCTTACCAAACGCACGGTCACTTGGTACACACTGAGGTATCATTGAACCAATTGCGTGAGGTTGCGTCAGCTAAGGGTGTTGATGTGGTCTTGTCAGGTCACACGCACGTTTTGGGCGCCGAAGAGATTGATGGCCGTTTGTTCATCAACCCTGGTTCAATTTCATTGCCAAAGGGACAATATGCTTACCTTGGTGGTACGTATGCCATTTTGACGGTTGAGCCAACGCAATTTATCGTACAATTCTACACGCGCGATATGAAGCCGGTAGAAGGCCTACGTTTTACGTTTAAGCGTTAATCGAATATAAACAAAGAGACCTAGCAGGACGGGTTACCGCCTTGCTAGGTCTCTTTTAGCCTTCTTCTACTTCTGTGACGCCACCGTTGTGTAGGAAGCCGTCATATTCTCTTAGCCGCTGACGAGTTGCCGACAAGAAAAGTCGGGTCAAGTGCTCATCAGAAAAATCATCGGTTCTGACGGCATATTCAGAACGATCAGTGTCGTAAACCACCAATGCAGGGAAGTTACGAACGCCCATTTCGGCTGCCAAGTTTTGATCGGCGCGGAATGCTTGCACGGCAAGGTCGCTATTGCGATCCTCGACAAACATTTCCTGGTCCAATGCCAAATCGTTAACAGTTTGCATCACCAATTCATCAGAATAGGCGTTCCCCTGTAATAGGGCCTGTTGGGTAGCCATCAAGTACTCACGCGCAGCTTTCTTACCTTGGAATTGAGCCGCCTTGGTATCAACAGCCACTTGATAAAGTGTTTGTGATACGACGTTCAAATCGTGCAAAGAAGGGTGCAATGAGTTTGATGACGCCATCGCAGTTTGGCGAGCAGATTGCATCGTCACAACTGGAATGATTTGCATGGCAACTTTTTTATTTGATTGTTCTACGTATGTCGCTAGTTTCTTTTCGGTCTCTAAGCAGTCACCGGAAAGTGGGTTCACGAAGTGGTACACCTCTAACATAATGAGCCACGACCTCCAAAACTTTTCTTATGGATATGAAAAAATGCATGTCTTTTTCATATCCTCGATTATATTACCTGTTCCACCGAGCGCTGTCTAATTTGTACGCTCCAAAATTCGCAATAACATCAACTCTTAACTCGATTGCAACAAGTGTCACAAAACTTTTGCGTGAGATGCGGAAGTTCTGTGAATTTTTAACCGTAATAAGCATAGCGCATTTGGTGTTAAAATGCTGAAAATCTGTTTCTAATGTCTTGTATTTAGGGCAAAGAATTAGCGGGAAAAAGGCTGGTCATTTTGCTATAATAGAGGAAGTGAGAAAAAAGTCGGGGGATAACGACATGACACAGATTGAGTGGGAGAAATTACTACAACCATACGTTCAGGCTGTGGACGAACTTAAGGTCAAGTTACGTGGTATGCGCACGGAATTTGAATTGGCTGGTGTGAAGACACCGGTTGAGTTTGTGACTGGACGTGTTAAAGCTATTCCAAATATCGAGGAAAAAGCCGTTCGTCGTCACATCGACCTGGAACGTTTGGAACAAGACATGGAAGATTTGGCGGGGGTCCGAATCATGACGCAGTTCACAGAAGATATCTACAAGATTGTCGATCTGTTGCGTCAACGCAAAGACATGGTAATTTTGGAAGAACGTGATTACGTAACGAATGCCAAGCCATCCGGGTACCGTTCTTACCACATCGTGATTGAGTATCCAGTTCAAACAATCACTGGCGAAAAGAAGATTTTGGCCGAAATTCAAGTACGTACGATGCAAATGAATGTGTGGGCAACCATTGAACACGCCATCAATTATAAGTACGACGGTGAATATACTGAAGAAATGACTGAGAAGTTGCGTGAAGTGGCTGAATTAAGCATTCGCGTCGACGAATTATTCTCAGAGTTACACAATGGGTTAGACAATCATACCGAGGCCTAATCCAGGTAGCAGGAAAGAAGACGACTAGCATGAAACTAGCAATTTATAGTAACAACGGTGCACAATCAAAAGCGGTTGTTGCCTTGTTCAAAGAGAAATTAGCAGAGCGCAACACGGACCGCATTGTCTTTGACGATGAGCACCCAGATGTTGTGATTTCTGTCGGTGGTGATGGCACGTTGCTAGGTGCGTTCCACCATTATGCCGATCAATTGGCTTTTGTGCGCTTTATTGGTGTGCACACGGGTCACTTGGGCTTTTATGCGGACTGGCAACATTTCGAAATTGATGAACTTATCGATAGCCTAGTGGCCGATGAAGAGTCACGTACGGTGAAGTACCCATTGTTGGAAGCACGCGTCCGTTATACGGATGGTCGCGAAGAACGCGTGTTGGCGTTGAATGAAGCCGCCATTAAGCGTCCTTTGGGAACATTGGTGGCGGATGTTTACATTCAAGGTGAGCTATTTGAGCGCTTCCGTGGGGATGGTTTAACCGCTTCAACGCCAACAGGATCAACGGCCTACAATAAGGCCATCGGTGGTGCTGTGATGCACCCAAGTCTTGAAGCAATTCAATTGGCTGAAATCGCCTCAATTAACAGTCGTGTCTTCCGAACACTTGGTTCACCATTGATTATCGGTAGTCACGAAGTTATTCGTGTGCAACTAGAAAACGATGGCGCTGCTGTGACGTTGAGTTTCGACCACTTGAGCAAGATTGCCTCAAACATCGACTGGATTGAGTTCCGTGTCGCCCAAACAAAAATTCAATTTGCTGAGTACCGACACATGCATTTCTGGCATCGTGTCCAATCAAGTTTCATCGGCACGGAGGTAAACTAATGGCCCAATTTAGTTGGACAAACCAAGGCGATGAGACCTTGAAAATTAAGACATTTTTAGCACAACGTGGCGTTTCACACCGCATGTTTTCAATTGTGAAGCGCGGTGGAGGCTCAGTTTTGCTAGACGGTAAGCAAGTGCGTACCGTTGATGAAGTGAAGCCTGGTGATAAGGTCACGATTGTGATGCCACCAGAAGAGTCAAACGACGTTGTGGCAATGTCTGATCTACCAATCACGGTTTTGTTTGAAGACGAAAACTGGTTGGTGGTTGAGAAAGAAGCTGGCGTGACGTCAGTTCCTGGTAAGGCTGACCGTGAGACAACCATGGTTAACCGTGTGAAGGGGTATTTGGCGCGTTCAGGTGCTGAAGACTTGGTGCCACACGTGGTTACGCGTTTGGACCGATTCACGTCGGGAGTTGCTTTGCTTGCCAAGCACCGTTTTGCACACGGCTTGTTGGATAAGCAATTGCAAACGCACTCAGTCGACAAGCGTTACTATGCGATTGTTGATGGTGATTTAGAAGATGATTATGGCTTCATCGATGCGCCAATCGGCCGTATGGATGATGACTTTATTCGTCGCGAGGTCCGTGAAGATGGACGCCCATCACAAACGGAATACTGGGTAGTTAAGCGTTTTGGTAACCAAACGTTGGTTCGCGTGCAATTGCACACGGGACGTACGCACCAAATTCGTGTGCACTTCAAGTACCTTGGTCACCCATTGATTGGTGATGAAATTTATGGTGGTCCTATGGATCGAGTCATTACCCGTCAAGCATTGCATGCATACTGGTTGCGCTTCTATGATCCATTCGCACAAATGGAACGCACAGTGCAAAGTGCGCTACCACAAGATATCGTTGATGTCTTGGACGGGTTCCAAGTGACACCTGACGAAAATTAAAAATAGATTGGGGAGGATAGTTTCATGGCAGATAACATGATGGAAGACATCACAGAGGAGATGCGTGATGAACTGTCCGACCAAGCCCACCACCTTGTTCAATATTTGGAACATGGCGAGCGTGAGGCATTCTTAGACGGCTTTGACGAACTGCACGGTTACGATCAGGCCGTTTTTTATGTGACATTGCCTTCGCAATTACGTCACCAAATCATTGAGTGGTTGACGCCAACGGAATTGGCGGCGGTCTTTGACGAAATCGAGCCAGAAGACGTTGATTTGAACGGCTTGTTGGAAGAAATGTCACCACGCTATGCGGCCCAAATGCTGAACCAGATGTACACCGACAACTCGGTAGACTTGCTGGAAGAAGTGGAGCCGCGCGAATTGGCGATGTACTTGGCGTTAATGCCTAAGACGGATACTGATGAAATTCGTCGTTTGTTGAATTACGAAGATGATACGGCTGGTTCTTTGATGGGAACCGAGTTCGTGGCCATCAATCAGAATTTGACGATTGGACAAGCCATGACGGCCGTGAAGCGCGCTGCGCAAGAAGCTGAGCAAATTACATATATCTACGTGGTCGATGACGAAGAAACCTTGGTCGGGGTTATCTCACTGCGTTCGTTGATTGTTTGGCCGGATGAAGCACGCGTTTCGGATGTCATGGACACGAACTTGATTACTGTTGAACCCAGCGATGACCAAGAAGATGTCGCCCGTTTGATGGCCGATTATAACTTTGTGTCAATGCCCGTTGTGGTGGAGAACAAGCTAGTCGGTATTATCACGGTTGACGATATCGTGGACGTTATTGATGAAGAGGCTGCCGAAGACTACTCACGCTTGGCCGGTGTCGACGTCGTCACTCTGGAGGAGAACCCCTTTAAGTCGGCGACGAAGCGTTTGCCATGGTTGATTGGCTTGATTTTCTTGGGGATGGGAACGGCTAGTGTCATCAATACATTTGATGGGCTGGTGCAACAAGCGTCAATCTTGGCGGTGTTTATTTCATTGATTACAGGTACCGCTGGTAATGCGGGTACGCAGTCATTGGCCGTGTCAGTGCGCCGTATCGCGTTGCAAGAAACCAGTTCATTGCTGCGAATGTTGTTAACTGAAGTTTTGATTGGTGCCATGATTGGTACGACTGCTGGGATAACCATTTTCTTGGTTGTCTGGGTTTGGAAAGCAAACTTGCTACTCGGTGTGGCAGTTGGTTTGGCTATGGGGGTTGCCATTTTGGTGGCCAATGTGGCTGGTTCATTTATTCCGTTGATTATGGATAAGATTGGTGTGGATCCGGCAGTTGCATCGGGACCATTTATCTCAACACTGTCTGATTTGACGTCAGTTATTATCTATTTCAACATCGCTGGCTTATTTATCAGTCACTTTGTTAGTGCGTGAAAGTAAGCGAAAGGCTATACTTAGTAATAGAAATTTAACGGCTCGTTGCGGGTCGTTTTTTAGTTGAAGGTGAAAGATATGAAAAAGAATATTGGAAAGCTACAGCTATTCCTACTAGGGGTTTTGAGCGCGTTCTCACCACTAGCCATGGATTTGTACTTGCCAGGGTTGCCAGAGTTGCAACAAGATTTGCACACATCAACTTCATTAGCGCAAGTGACGATTACCGCGTCACTGTTGGGGTTGGCGCTAGGGCAAGTGATTGTCGGACCGTGGTCTGACCGTATCGGACGTCGTAAGCCATTGTTGTGGGGAACGATAGCGTTTGCGTTGAGTTCGGCAGCAATTGTCTTTGCACCAAATATTTGGGTGCTAATCATTCTCCGTTTGGTACAAGGCTTGGCTGGATCAACCGGAATCGTGTTGTCATTGGCCGTAATTACTGATTTGTTTACGGGTAAGACATTGACGCAACAAATCGCGATTAACCAAACAATTAATGGGGTGTTCCCGGTGTTGGCACCAGTATTCGGTGGTATCATCATTGCCTGGGCTGATTGGCAAATGACATTCTGGGTCTTGGCTGTGCTAGGTGTAATTTTGTTCGCTGGGGTCTTGTTCTCATTGCCGGAGACGTTGCCAGCTGAAAAGGCAGCGCCACAAGAAAAACAATCGGTTGTTGCAGGGTTCGGTAAGTTGTTTAAGCAACGTCAATTCGTGCTATTCGCTTTGACGCAAGCCTTCATGACCGCTGCGTTGTTTGCCTACATTTCAGGATCATCATTCGTCTTGCAAAAGATTTTTGGCTTGTCGGTGACGACATTCGGAATTGTGTATGCCATTAACGGGGCAGGAATCGCGTTCATGTCGAGCATGTCAGGTCGCTGGGCAGCCAAGTTTGGTGAGTACACAGCGTTGAAGTGGTTTATCCGCGTGGCATTCATTGGCGGTTTGTGGTTGTTAGCAACTGCCTTTATGCCAAAGTCAATTTGGATGATTTTGCCACCATTGTTCATCGTTGTCTCAACGGTTGGTGGGATTATTTCCTTGACGACGGCGTTGGGGATGCAAGGACAGCAAGAAAACGCCGGTTCAGCATCAGCGTTGCTTGGTTTGGCACGTTACGCCCTTGGTGGTTTGATGTCACCAATCGTCGGGTTGTTTGGTAAAACGACGTATTTGCCAATGGCAGTGTTGATTGTTGTTGTACAAGTAATTGGTGTCTCAATTTTCAGTCGCATTAAGCGTTAAAAAAGACGGAACCGTAGCTGGTTCCGTCTTTTTGCGTCTAAATGGCTTCATTGTACCCATTAGATGATATGTACAATTATCTATACTTTTAAGCAAGTTACCCGTGAATTTTAACCTGTTATCCAAAATAGTGATTTTGCCATTGAATAATTGGGTAATATTAGTCCATCAAATAAAAAGGAGTTAGCAATATGTTAATTCAATTGAAGGACTTAACAAAAACAATAAACCGTAAAAACATCGTGGAGCTAGTAAATCTAGAAATTGCGGCGGGTCTCATTGCTAGGAACTAACGGTGCTGGTAAATCAACGACGATTAAAATGATTTTAGGTTTGTTGTCACCGACTAGTGGTGAAGTTAAATCGGGTCTGCGAAAGCCAATCGGCGTGGTATTTCAACAAAGTATCTTGGATAGTCGGTTGACGGTTGAAAAAAATTTGGCGTTCAGGCAAGCCTTATATTCTGATATTGATAACGTTTGGCGACAGGATTTGCTAGAAAGATTTGAGTTAGAGGATAGCTTGTTGCAAAAGAAGTATGGTGTACTGTCGGGTGGTGAGAAACGCAAGGTGGATATCGTGCGCGCGCTGTTGGGAAAGCCGGAACTATTGATATTAGATGAGCCGACCACAGGGCTTGATATTCAAACACGTCAATTAATCTGGCAACAAATTCACAGTTTACGTTCAGAGATGGGAATGGCTGTTTTGTTAACGACACATTATCTTGAAGAAGCCGAAGATGCAGATTTTGTTTATATGATGCAGTCAGGAAGAGTCACGAGAGCTTTGTCACGCCAGGAGCTGAAATCGCGTTTTAGACAGCGTCGACTGGTTGTTAACTTGGCTGACGGTACCGCGCAAACATTTTCTGGTGTGTTACCAAATGAGGTGCCGCGAATTTTAGGCAACCAACCCACTTGGAATGATTTCGATTATCGCCCTGTCACGATGGACGATATTTTCGTCAGTTTGGTGAAGGAGGATACACATGCTTAGTCTAGTTCGTAGGGAATTAACCTTATATTTCGGTTCGCCCAGCAACGTATTCATGTCATTATTAGGAGCGTTGATTTCATTTATTTTGTATTTGGTATTTTTGCAACACAATTTAGAACAAAACTTCACGCACGTAGTCAACGGACAGGCTGTTTTGGATTTTTGGTTGCTATCAGGAACCATTGCAGTTGCAGGGATTACAACGACGTTTACAGGCATGAGCTTGTTCGTCAGGGACTTAGAATCAGGGACGATTGCTGATTTCTTAGTTAGTGGCGTGTCAAAAGTTAAAATTCGGCTGAGTTATTTGATTTCCACGTACATTATCGGCGTTTTGATGCAATTGATGGTGTTTATCGTGATATTTAGTTACTTTGCTAGTGTTGATCAAATCACTTTGTCATCAGCGCAAATAGGACACACAGTTGGTTTGATTTTATTTACTAGTGTTTTATGGGTGATACTAAATGCTTTGTTAACATTACCAGTAAAAAATAGTGATACTTTAGGGCGTATAGGCTCAATTATTGGAACCGCGGCTGGATTCTTTACGACTGTCTATATTCCATTAGGACTTTGAGTCGTGGTGCCCAGAATATTATTGGTCTTACACCGGCGCCTTATGTGTCGACATTGTTTAGGCAGGTTTTAATACCACAATCAAGTTTGCCTAGCGACATAAAAGACCTACTGGGATTGACGTTCACAATTAATCGCGTTACGCTCGAATCATTCAGCGTGTTGGTGCTCATCGTTGCAGCGTTTTTGTTTGTTTATGCTGCATTTTTGGGCGTTGCCGTATTACGTAGAAGGGATTCAAATATGATATGAAGATTCGGGTAGAGTTGGATCAAACAATGGCAGCGGATGAGCTTGTTATTAAAGCAGCGACACTTTCGGCTGATGTTGCACATATTGTGCAGTTGGTTGAACAAGACACAACACAGCGCAGAATCGCGATTCCAACTGAGGATCGGACGATGTTAAAAAATTTTGATGATATTATTGCTATTTCGGTGACAGGTGAGACGTTAACATATTATACAAATGACGAAACCTTGGTTGCCCATGGCACACTGAAAATGGTTCTCCAAAAATTAGATGCGAGTCTGTTTGTACAAGTTTCTAAGCAGAATGTCATTAATTTAGACGGCTTGCTATCGCTAGAAGCTGGTTTCAGCGGTAGCATGGTGGCGGTTATGCGACGAGGCATTAAGATAGATGTCAGTCGACGTTATTTGCCAGAACTCAAGCGACACTTGGGGTTATAGGAGGGCAACATGAAAATATTAATTGATATGATTCGCCGGTGGGTTATCGGAGATTTAATTGGATCACTGGTCATGATGATTTCGATTATCTTCGTCGGTCCTCAAGTCACTTTGAAACGTTCAGAAATTATCGCTATTCTTATAATGAGTGGGTTTATCGGCTTGTACTCGGCGCTATTCAGATACCTGGATATCGCTTTTTACCAACTTTTCTTATTGCATTTTGTATTAACAATATCCACTGTTTTGTTAGCGAATTGGTATTTTGAAGCAAACAAATTGGGTGTTCACTTCGAGGTTGGGTACATGTTGTTTATCTACCTAATCATATGGATTGGCATGTGGTGGTGGGAACGCGATGATCGCCGTCGAATCAATAATCAAATAAAAAAGCGACAACGAACTGACTAGCGTTTTCAGCACATTAATGCTGGAACGCAATTAAGTGATAGTCACGTTTAAATGATTCGCTATGAAAAAAGACGGCGCATGTGCGTCGTCTTTTTTGCTGTCATTAATTTGATGATGGTTGTGGCATGAAAGGCTTAAGGACATTCGCAAAGTTTTCGATGTTCAATGATTGAATCAAAATCTTTCCGGTTCCGTTAAAGGTATTCACGATACCTTCGCCAGTGCCGATTGACCCAATGACACCGCCACCTTCAAGGTGAATGTCATAGTTCAATGATGTCTCCCAGGAAACCACGTGGGCGTTATCGATGGTGAAGTCGTGGGCGTCTTGCAAATCAATTTCCTTAATTGATCCAAATGCAGCCACCAACAATGTTCCTTCACCGCTCGTCTTCATGACGAACAAGCCACCTTGACCACCGAAGAAGGCACGACCCAATGATTGGCGTTCCATTGAGTATTGCACCGTCCCGTCCATTGCAAGGAAGGCTGAGTCGTTTAAGTAGTAGTTCTTATCGGCAGTGACTTCCAAGGCTTGAATCGTACCAGGAACGTTAGGCGCGAGGGCCAACTCACCACCTTGAGAACCAGCCGTAACTTCAGTAATGAAGACTGATTCACCACTAACCATTGAGCGACCGGCTGCACGAATCAACTTACCGATACCTGAACCGCCGTTTGCATTCAAACGACCTTTAAGTTCCGTGTCGCCAGTGTGATAAACCATGGCACCACTTTGGATGCGCACAGTTTCATGGGGCAACAAGTCATAGCTCACCAATGGGAACTGCATATTAGATTCGATCTTGTAATCCATTTTTGTTTACCTCGATATATTTTTAATTACTGACAGTATATCTGAATGGTAGACAAAATACATGATGTAACTTTTATTTTCAAATTAAATCGTGTCGTTTATGAATTGAAAATATCGGTGTGAGTCGTTTCTTTTTCGATAATTAAAATGATTAAAAAGTTTGAATGTTTTTTCACAAGTATGCGGTGTGTTACGCCAACCGTGGCACGATGGGCGTATTGTTACATCTTGTAAAACGATTTACTAACATTATTTATCGGAAAGGATATCAATAGTACGAAAAAGACTGGTATTTTGAATTCAAGAATTTCAGCCGTTGTTGCTCAAATGGGGCACAAGGACACGCTGGCTATTGGGGATGCTGGTTTGCCAGTCCCAATGGGCACTGAAAAGATTGATTTAGCAGTTAAATTGCAAGACCCAACATTCCAAACGGTGTTGGAGACTGTCTTGACTGAATTGGAAGTCGAAGGCATTACGCTGGCTGAAGAAATTAAGACGGCTAATCCAGAACAATTGGCTGCCATTAAGAAGGTGTTGCCGGATGTTGAGGTGACATTTATTTCACACGAAGACTTCAAGAAGGAGCTGGCCAACACACGTGCGGTTATCCGTACCGGTGAGTCACATCCTTTCGCGAATATTATTTTACGCAGTGGCGTTATTTTTTAGGTGGTAACAATGGATAATACGAATGCAACTGCTGTGCGTCCTTTTACGAAGCACATTAATGAATTGTCTGACGGTTACTTGAGTAAGACACCACTCTTTCAATTTATTGTTATTTCTTTGATTTTCCCAATGTGGGGAGCTGCCGCAAGTCTAAACGACATTTTGATCACACAATTCAAGACGGTCTTCCAATTGAATGATGCGTCAACGGCGTTTGTGCAATCTGCTTTCTATGGTGGTTATTTCTTGATTGCCATTCCAGCCTCAATTGTCATTAAGAAGACGTCATATAAGTTCGCCATTATGTTGGGCTTGATTGCCTACATTATCGGAGCTGGTTTGTTCTTCCCAGCATCACGTGTGGCAACTTATTCAATGTTCTTGGTCGCTATTTTTGCGATTGCCATCGGTTTGTCATTCTTGGAAACGTCATGTGATACATTCAGTTCAATGCTTGGCCCTAAGAAGTTGGCGAATGTGCGTTTGAATATTTCCGCTGCATTGACGCCACTTGGAGACATCGCTGGTATTTTGCTTGGTAAGTACATGATTTTCAGTACTGGTGGCAACTTAGCAACGAAGATGGCCGGTATGCATGGTGCAGAACGCATTGCTTATGGTGAGAAGATGTTGCAATTAACATTGCAACCATATAAGTACATCATTGCGGTACTTGTTGTCTTGCTTGTTTTGGCCTTTACGAAGATGCCAAGTGGAAAGCCTGCAGTGGCTGCTGGTGATGACACGGCAGCAACCAACACGCCAAGCGTTTCATTGATGGAAACGATCAAGTACTTGGCTGGTAATTTCCGCTACAAGAAGGGAATCTTGGCGCAATTTATCTATGTTGGTATGCAAACAACGGTTTGGTCATTCACCATTCGTTTGGCGCTTGATTTGAACCACCACATTAGTGATGCTGATGCGACAACGTTCATGGTTTACTCATACGCCATGTGGTTCATCGGTAAGCTGGTGGCAACGTGGTTCTTGAGCAAGTTCAAGGTGGCCTCAGTATTGAGTGTTTACTCAGTGCTTGGAACGATTACGTTGTTGGTTACAACATTCGGACACGGTATGTTAGCTGTTTATGCTGCTGTGTTGGTCAGCTTCTTCTTTGGTCCACAATGGCCAACGATTTACGCGCACACCCTTGATAACGTGACGGATAAGAAGTACACCGAAACTGCCGGTGCCATCTTGGTTATGGCAATCATTGGTGGTGCCGTCTGGCCATTCTTCCAAGGGTTGGTTTCTGACTTCTCTGGTTCAATGCAATTCTCATTCATTGTGCCAACCATCGCCTTTGTTTTGCTTTCATGGTACTTTATTTCAGAAATGAAGTACGACAAGAATTAAAAACTATCAATATACCCCAAATATGTTAATAGTATGGAAGTCCTACTCAATGCAGATTGCGAGAGTAGGACTTTTTAATTTGTGTTCGAATTCGACCCTTTTTACGTGCAAAGTTTTAGCAGGTTGGGTATTATACTCACATAAAGTAATAAACAAAAAATATTGAAACAGATAAAAGAGGGTTGTTAGTTATGAAGACTCACCACATTTCATTGTTGACTGGCGATGCCAAGTTGAATGCAGATTACTACGTTGGCGTATTGGGAATGCGTTTTATCAAGAACTCAGTTAACCAAGCCAACCCAAAGAACCGTCACGTTTACTACGGTGACTTTATGGGAACACCAGGAACGGTTATCACGTTCTTCCCAATTGACGACTTGCGCGACCGCACTGACGGTAAGATGTTCTTCTCAGGAATTCACTACTCAATTCCTGAAGGATCAACGCAATACTGGTTGGACCGTTTTGCTGAAAAGGGATTGAAGGCTGAAGTTGACGCAATGGGACGTATCCGTACGGCTGATTACGAAGACTTGCCAATCCGTATGCAAGAAACTGAAGGTAAGAACTTCGACTGGCACATTAACTACATGTCAGATGTTCCTGCTGAATTCCAAATCACTGGTGTTATCGGTGCTGAATTGCACGTTCCAGATGTTGCTGCAACTGGTCGCTTCTTTGAAGACTTGTTGGAAATCCCAGTTAAGGGTAACATCATCGACTTGGAAGGCGTTGAAGCTATCGAATTGGTTCAAACGGCTGAAGATGCACCTAACTCACGCTTCGGTAAGGGTTCAACTGACCACTACGCTTTGGGCGTTGAGTCAGAAGAAGACTTGAAGTACTTCTGGGAGCGTGCAAAGGCTTTGGGTTACAAGCGCGAAGTCTTTATCGATCGTGGATACTTCCGTTCAGCATACTTCATCGAGCCTGGTGGAAACCGTGTTGAGTTGGCTACGACGAACCCGGGATTCACGTTGGACGAATCATTGTTCGACTTGGGTACGACGTTCGCTTTGCCACCACGTTTCGAGGCATCACGTCAAGAATTGCTTGACCACTACGCAAAGAAGGGTGTCTTCTTTGACGAAGTAAAGCCTTACACGGGAACTGGTCACTTGGAGAACGACGGTAAGATCCGTGCCATCCACGACGAAAAGGGTAACACCCGTAACGATTAATAAGAAGCCTATTAGACCGGCGTTTATGGCCGTTCGTGTCATAATAGTTCGCCGAAACTAGGTGGAAATAATTTTTGGAGAGGATTGCATCTGATGGTGCAATCCTTTTTATGTATATCGGTGAATATATCCGATTAGATGTGTTCGTGGCGTTTGAGAAAAATCGAGAAGGATTGCAATATTATTATAAAAAAAGTCGGTCAAATTGACCGACTGGGTAAAGTGTTAATGCTGGGTTTTTTCGAGCAGACGTAACAGTTCCGCTTGCTCATCTTTAGATAATTTTTCCAATAAATGTTTTGATTGTGATTTTTCAAACTCGAATAGTTCTGGGTAAATATCTTTCGCGAGTTGTGTTGGAAATACCCGCTGCAGGCGACCGTCGTGAACGTCTGATTTCAAGTCGAGGTACCCGTTCTTTGCTAGTTTTTTTATGCTGCGGAATGCAGTTGAACGGTCGATGCTCAGTGCGTCAGCGAGTTCGCCGAGAAACATACCTGGATTTTCAATAGCTCGAATAATATACAAAAATGCGTTATTTCCTAGTCCAAGTGGTGAGAACTTCTTATTGCTTTGAACTTGAATTGATCTAGTGATAGTACCAATAAGTCTGATTGTATTAAACATGCCGTTCCTCCTTTAAATTAGTTTATGATAAACAAGTTGCATTTGCAATTATCTTCTGATAATATGTTAGGAAACTTATTGCATTTGCAATTAGATTAGAGGAGCTATTATGATTTCATTTTTGATATTTGTTTTTGTGATGTCGTTTACCCCGGGGCCTAATACAATTATGGCGATGGTTTCAGGTCAGAATCATGGCATTAAAAAGAGTGTGCCCTTAAACTTGGGTATGCTAGGTGGCTTGGTTGTTATTGGGGCGCTTGCATCCATTTTTGCGAGCTGGATACAGTCTAATGAAACGTTCGTATTAGTGATGAAGGTCGTTGGAAGTTTGTATTTGGCATATCTGACGTATCACGTACTTATTAGCGTGCCCGGTAGTGAAGATGAAGAAGCAGGTGGCTTTATGACTGGCTTTTTGATTCAAATGACAAACGTTAAAGTGTATTTGTATTTCATTACAGGTTTGGGTGCGTTCACATTGGCCGGGATTTGGGGACACATTTCAGTTCGACTGGTGTTAATGGTCTTGATTGGAAGTCTTGGAACATTTACGTGGACGATTTTGGGACAAGCGATTAATGGTGTGTATAAAAAGCATTATAGGGTGTTCAATGTGGCAATCTCGTTGTTGCTTGTACTTTCAATTGTTGATTTATGGAGATAAAAGATAAAGGGCTGATAAAGCCTTTTTATTTTGGGGTGATAGTCTAAATTTCATTTCATAGTGAAAAGTAAATCATCAATAATACATTACTGAATGGTATGTTTTTGAAGTAGTAATAATCTAGAGGGGTGATTTTATGAAAACTGCAATTTTTGAAAAAGCTGGACAAATGTCGGTGCAGACAGTTGATAAGCCAGTGATTGAGAACAATGATGATGTCATTATCAAGGTGGTTCGTGCATGTGTTTGTGGGTCTGACCTTTGGGCGTACGCTAATGGGGATGAAAAGGCAGAGCATTCAGTGAATGATGGCCACGAAGCGATTGGAATTGTAGAGGAAGTTGGATCTGAGATTACAACAGTGCAACCGGGCGATTTTGTGATTGTGCCTTTCACACACGGGTGTGGTGAATGTGATGCTTGTCGTGCTGGTTTTGATGGCACGTGTGATCGTCACGCGGCGCCAACAAATTGGTCAAACGGCTTCCAATCTGAGTACATTCGCTTCCACTATGCTAATTGGGCGCTAGTCAAGGTTCCAGGGCAACCATCGGATTATTCTGAAGGGATGATTAAGTCGTTGCTGACTTTAGCTGATGTGATGCCAACCGGTTATCATGCTGCGCGGTCTGCTGATGTTAAGCCAGGTGACAAAGTGGTTGTTATTGGCGATGGTGCAGTTGGGCAATGTGCGGTTATCGCTGCTAAGATGCGTGGAGCTTCACAAATTGTAATGATGAGTCGACATGAAGATCGTCAACAAATGGCATTACAATCAGGTGCAACGGCGGTTGTGGCTGAGCGTGGTGAAGAAGGAATTGCTAAGGTCCGCGAAGTGCTTGGTGGTGGTGCAGATGCTGTTCTTGAATGTGTTGGAACTGAAGCGGCTGTCGAACAAGCCTTTGGTGTTCTCCATAATGGTGGTCGTATTGCTGCAGTTGGTGTACCACACTACCACAAGTACCAACTAGGGGATACATTCTTCCAAAATATTGCATTCGCTGGTGGTTCGGCATCTGTTACGACATATGATAAGCAATTTCTACTAAAAGAGGTGTTGGACGGCAATATCAATCCAGGACGTGTCTTTACAAATACGTACGCGTTAGATGATGTTAACCAGGCCTACCAGGATATGCAAAATCGTAAGAGTATTAAGTCAATGTTGGTGGTGGCTGACTAAAGTCATATAATAACTTTTTGTTATAGTTCACCATAAAACAAAGGCATTGGTAATGGTCTGGCCGCACATGTTATTATTGCGGTACGGATGATGTTTACCTTATGTAAGGATTATCTTTTAGACTGTTTATTGTGAAATATGATTAAAAGGAGTGACAAAATGACGATTGAAAATAAAGTTGTTGTTATTGCAGGTGCGTCATCAGGTATCGGTGCTGCAACCGCTAAGCTACTTGCTTCAAAGGGAGCCAAGTTGGTTTTGGGGGCGCGACGCGAGGAACGTTTGGCGGAAATGGCATCTGAAATTGGTGGCGATAACGTTATTTATCAAGCAACTGATGTGGCGGATAAGGATCAAGTGAAGGCTTTGATTGACCTAGCCGTAGAAAAGTTTGGCCGTTTGGATGTTTTGTACAACAATGCTGGTATCATGCCACGTGAAAAGTTGGCAGACGCCAAGTTTGAAAACTGGGAAAAGGAAATCAACATTAACATTATGGGTGTTTTGCATGGTATTGCAGCTGCATTGCCAATTATGCAAGAACAAAATGATGGGTTGATTATCACAACCGACTCTGTTGCTGGTCACGTTGTTTATCCTGAATCAGCTGTCTACAACGGAACAAAGTATGCTGTTCGTGCTATCATGGAAGGTCTTCGCCAAGAGGAGCGCTTGCATGGTATCCGTTCAACGATTGTTTCACCAGGTTCGGTGGGAACTGAGTTGATGAGCACTTTGGATAATCCTGAAATGCAAGCAGCGATGGATGAAATGTTTAAGCATGTCTCACAAGAAGAAATGCGTATGAATGTGTTGGATCCAGAAGATATTGCCAATGCAGTGGCGTATGTTGTAGATCAACCAAAGCACGTGTCAATTACGGATATGATTATACGTCCGACGGCTCAAGAAGTCTAATGTTTTACTAACGCTTAACAGTGATGTTGGGCGTTTTTATTTTGGAAGGTTAGGCGAGTATTGGATTGACTTATGTTGCAACAAAGGAAATGGTCGCGGTTATAATGCGTTTATAGAATAGGTAATATGGAGACGAATCATATGACGGAAACGCAATATTTGAACCGTGAAGAATTGCTTTCTTTGAATGAACAAGCAGTGCTTAAGTTTGGCGGCAATGCTGGCATCCAATCACCACGCGCGTTTGAAGTGATATTGGATCAGCCGAAGCAGGTTGTGTTTGGGCAAGAAGTTTATCCGACGGTTTGGTTAAAAGCAGCTTATATGATGCAACAGATTATTAAGACGCCGGTATTTGTTGATGGCAGCAAGCGTACTGCGGGACTTGTGGTTTTGCGTTTCTTGCAGGAGAATGGGTATCAACCAATGGATGAGGATTATAACGAAGTTGCTCGGAATTTTATTTTGGAAATGGTTCAAAGTGATAATTCTGAGGAAACGATGAAGTTAATCGCTAAGTGGTTGTCAAATCATTTTACGCAAAGCAAATGAGAGATCGGGAGAAAAGTATGGCGAAAGTAATTGATGCATTTTCAGTTAGGGACATGACACTCGTTGCCTTAGATGAGGATTTGCCGATGGGAACGAAGGTTGGACAAGTTGTTCGTCTAAACGGGAAAATTGTGCATATAAACGATATACCGTCACAGGAATCAGATTCAGTTCATAATGCGTTAATTTTGGGTGTTAAAGCAAACGTTGGCGATGAAATTGTTTTTGAGGTAAACGGTCAGTAAGATTTGCTGCTGATGTCACGATAAAAATAAAGTTAGCTAAATGGGCGACGCTTTGATAAGGTGAAACAAAACCCATTTGGAGAGTGACTGACATGTATGATAAACAAAAATTGATTGATCTTGTATACGAAAACTCTGCAACTCACGAAACCTATCCATTCAATAAATCCACATCACATGAAAAGATTGTTTGGACAGTCATGAAGCATAATGGCAGCGACAAAATTACGGCAATGATTTTTGAACGTGAGGGTGTTTTGTACTTGTCTTTGAAGCTGTCACCTAATCATGTGGACGAAATGATTAAAACACGTGGTGTGGACCGTGGTTACCACATGAATAAGCAACATTGGGTAACGATTAACGTTAATGATACTGATTTAACGGAGCAGGAAATCTTGAGGATGTTGGCTGAGAGTGATGCGCTTACTAAGTGATAGACGTATTTTTTTCAAACCTTTGTGGGAATATATTTCATAGGGGAACACAAAGGAGAATTTTATGTTTAAACAAGTATTATTGGCATCAGTTGCAGCGATGGGGATCTTTGCATATGCCACACAATCAAGCCAAGTGAGTGCAACAGATAGTCCGAATGTTGTTGATATTTTGCCTGCTAATCCAACTGAACGTGCATTAGTTTTGGAAGCAAAAGAATATGGTGTTGATTACACCATTGAGCGTTTGGACTGGATGCATAAGGATTATTCAGATAGTCAAATATGGGTTTTGGCGGATAAGGGCCACGGCGGTTACTATTTCGATGCAACTAGCGATTCAGTAGGCTTTACTGGCTACAAGGTGGTCGATGGTGAAGAAGTGCCGGTTGATTCCATTCACGTCTACGGGAATCCAGATGCAACAACGGTAGATGCAGCTAAGCAAGCTGTTCATTTGTACTGCGATTAATATAAAGCATTTGAGGAATCAGCCAGATGGTTGGTTCCTTTTTTGTGCGCCCCGGCATGGGCAGTAACTAGGCGGTGGTATTCCGCTGTGGGATTAGTAGTAGAAACCATGAGGTCTGGGGTGACCCAGAATGTGAAAGATGGTTTGTATCCTACCTTTGAAACTTACATCTGATTGCGTGGGAGAAATGATTGGAACACGTGGTGTAGACTGTGACATCATATAAATAAGTAAAAATTGGGTGACAATGGCGGTTGCTGATACTGACTTATCCGAGCAGAAAATATTTGGGGAATGTTGGCAGAGAACGACACCCTTACTAAGTGATAGACATATTTTTTTCGAACCTTTGTGGGAACATATGTCAAAGGGAATCCCAAAGGAGATTTTTTTATGTGACCATCAGCAACAAATGGTCACATAAAGACTATCAACAGCTACTGTAGCAACTTAGCAAAGTAACAACTACAAATAAGAAGCTGAAATGAGGAAATAACATTGGCCCAAGAAGAATTATCTCTTGAACAAAAAAAGGTGGATACAGACTTGTGGATTATCGCTATTGTCTCACTCTCATTTTTTGGGATATATGCGCTTTTTCAAAAACAACTTATCTCCATATTTTATGATACGGACATTAGCATTCTACTTCGAACCTTATTTGCGGCTACTTTCCAATTTGGAATTGCAGGTCTAGGTATTACTATTGTTTGCATTCTACGAAAAGAAAGTTTCAAATCTTTCGGCTTGAACACAAAGCATTTGATCACCTCAATTCTCTTATGTGCCATGTTTTTTATCCCAAACATCGTTTACTTAGTCGTAACTGATAACATGGTGAATTATCTACCTTTCCAAGAAGTATGGACAACGAAGGAATTATTAGTCAGTAGATTCCCATCAACTGTAATTGGCATACTGATAACTGCTATAGTATGGGGATTCTTTGAAGGATTTAATTATGTTGTTATAAGCGACAAAATCAACAAACGTTATCCTACTAACTATCTCTGGCTCGATTGGGGAGCAATCTTTTGTGCTATTCTTTGCATTGTCATTCATGGTGCGATTGGTCTTACGGTGGAAAGTATTGTTGAAATGATTTCCATCGTTCTCATCATTTACGGAATGTTGCTAGTGAAAAAATTGACGGGGAATGCTTGGGGGTGCGTGTTCGTATTTGTATTTTTGTGGAACGCATTTTGATCATGCCTTTCTTTCCTGAGTTGAGGTGCGAATATTACAAAGTACCGAATCATGTGCTGCGTCTTTCACGTCAGATTACACAATAATAAATAGTTGGACTTCATAAGCGGAGCGGGTCTTTGTAAGGGGATTGTGATGGATATTCAATTACGGGAATATAAGGATTCAGATTTTACAATGGTTGAACGGTGGCTAAACCAGCCACGCATTTCTAAGTGGTACGCACCAATTGACGAGTGGTTGGATGAACTCAAGAACCGAGATTCGGAATTCTCGTAGCTTCACCATATGATTGTAATGGTCGATGAAAAACCGATTGGATTTTGTCAGTACTACGATTGTTTCGATTCAAGGGATTATGAGACTTGGGTTGGTCGGGATTTCGATGCTCCCAATCAGGTATACAGTATTGACTATTTGATTGGTGACGAAAAATATGTTGGTAAAGGACTAGGTAAAAACCTTATCGCAACGCTGACAGAGTTGGTCTTCTCCAAGGGGGCCACAGAAATTATCGTCAGTCCAGACGATGAGAATCGTCAATCGAATGCGGTTTTATTGGCTAACGGCTATGTGAAATCTGAAACAGATGGCTATTACGTCAAAGAAGCATAATTCTAGATACGATATTCTTTTTCGATCAAAGTGTTGACGAGTTGTTCAGCTTGACCAAGACTAACGCTTCTGTCATACTACACTTACTTTAAGAACACGGGGTAAGGTCCATTGCGCAATTAAGCTGATTTCATAATGATAGAAAGTTATCAATGAGATTGGTTTTAGTGTGGGCTTCTGCGTGTTTAATGAACATGCTTTTTAGAGTGCCTCCAGTCTCATTGCAGTGAGATTGGAGGCTTTTATATGTTACAAGGACAAATTCAAAATGTTGTAAAGACTATCGATGGTGAAACGCTGTTTAAGATTGATCACCTGACCATTCCGACCACAGGCGTAGTTGCGGTTGTTGGTGAAAACGGTGCTGGTAAGACCACGCTGCTAAACATGCTGCAGGGTATTGATACGGAATACACTGGTCGGATTAATTTACCGGGATATGTGGTGACAGTGGCACAAATTAATGACATCGTGGGTGAGTCTGGTGGTGAAATGACGCACCGTTTGATTCGCCAAGCTATTTCAGAACGCCCAGATATATTAATCTTAGACGAACCAACTTCGCACTTGGATGTTGATCATCACAAATGGCTGGTGAATACTATTCATCGGTTTAAGGGGCTGGTGATTGTCGTCTCGCACAATCGTGCCTTTTTGCGTGAGGTGGCGACTGTCGTTTGGTCGTTTGAAAATGGCACCGTTACCGCATTCAATGGTGGCTATGATGACTACTTGGCTGCTACTGCTTCAAAACGAAGCGCTCAGATGCAAGACTATAAGCAAGTCACAAACGAAAAGAAACGATTAGCTCAGCGAGCGAAAACAGCGGGCGAAAAGTCGGCTCGAGCAAAGAAAATTAACCCCCACAAGCACAGTCACGCTGAAATTGAGGCGATGAAATCGGGGTTAAATGGGGTTGAAAAAGGGTTTTCACAACAAAAGAAAGCGTTGAATAGTCGCATTGAACGTCTTGGCAAGGTTGAGAAGCCGGTTGATGCCACTAAACTAAAGTTACAAAATCCACTGAATGTTCGACCAGGTAAACCAGTTGTAACCGCCTTGAATTTGACGGTTTCGCAAGCAGATAATCTTTTGATTGAGAACGTGACATTCAAAATTGAAACTGGGCACCGTGTGGCAATTGTTGGTCCGAATGGGTCTGGTAAATCAACGCTCATTCAGCACTTGTTGTTAGGTGCACCCGGCGTAACTCATGCTGACAATCTGCGAGTAAGCGTGGCTAACCAAGATTTAAGTCAGCTAGATACGACGAAAACGGCACTACAAAATGTTATGATGACCAGCACCGAGTCTGAACAGGTAGCCCGTAATTTCTTAGGTGCAATGGGGATTCGCTTGATGCAGGTCAATGAAATGGTTGGTCAAATGAGCGGCGGTGAACGAGTCCGTGTGGCTTTAGTAAAAGCATTGCTACAGACGAGTGAGCTGTTGGTGTTAGATGAGCCAACCAATTATTTGGACATTCCAGCCTTAGAAGCCCTAACGGCATATCTGCAAGAAACCCAACAAGCTGTACTGTTCGTTTCGCACGATGAACAGCTTGTGGCTGATGTGGCGACTGATGTTTGGCAGATCGTTGATAAGCGACTGATTGGTCAATACCAATAAGACGACTTGCATCTTGTTAAAACGTTTAAATGAGCGCATAATAACACTTGCAAAAAATAAGTGGAGGGTTCCCAACATGCGTTCTGAACAACCTGGTGGATGCGCAGCATAGTGTCGATGCTGTGTACACGTTAAAAAAGTAAACACGTCGGCACTCGTTAAATTCGTTATCGACATTTAAGAATTTAAGACACGAGAGTAAGGACGTCATAAAAATGAATAACATTCTAATTAGTGCGATTAACACTATTCGCCAATCATTTAGCCATGGTTCATATGCCAATGCATCTGATGCAAACTTGGAAGAAAAGATCAACCAATACTTGCACGCTGCACCAGCAATTAACGATTACGTAGTCGGACTTGATTTGTATGAGTATGACGGTAAGAAGTTGGTTGTGGTTTCCTACGATGAATCTGCGAATATTAGCGTAGGTGAAACGATGATGTGGCAAATGTACGATGAAACGAGTCGTATTGACGGTGTTGAGTACCGCATTTTGAGTACTTACATGGTTGGTAAGTTACAACTGGATTTGCCAGAGGCACTCTTGTCATACCACCGCTAAGAAACAGAACGGCTAATACAGATTGAATTGGAATAGGAGTTAATTAATGTTTTATCTATTAGGATTATTAGGTGGCTTTGCGGTTTCAAACCAAAGCCCAATTAACGCGCGTTTGGGTGGTGCATTGAAGTCACCATTTCGCGCGGCATTCTTGAGTTTTTCACTGGGTGTGATTTTCTTAGGAGCTATTGCATTTATTCAAAACCCACATTTCTTGGGCGATATTATTGCGTTAACTAAGACAAACCAACCATGGTGGGTCTACTCAGCGGGAATCTTCTCGATGCTTTATCAAACATCAAACATTTTGCTGTTCAAGAATGTTGGTGCGGTTAAGACGGTTGTCCTACCAACGTTAGGACAAGTTGTGATGTCAATGATGATCCAAACCCTGGGTTGGGTCGGTGCAGAAACCGTTGCGTTGACAGCTGTGAAGGTCATCGGCGTCATCTTAGTTATGATTGGTGTATTGGTTGCGGTTGTCTTGAGCGCGCGTTTGGAAAACAAGAACGGATCAGCGCCGACCGGGTCAATTTTCTGGCACGTTTGGGGAATTTTGACAGGAATGTTCGCGTCATTCCAACAAGCCATTACCGGACATTTGGGTCACTTGTTGGGTGCGCCAGTTGATGGTGCCTTTGTGTCGTTCGTTGGTGCGTTGATTTTGCTAACAATTTTAGTTGCCATAAAAGAACGACCATTCTTTAATCGAGAAGGTATGAAGGCAGCACCATGGTGGGCCTTCCTGGGCGGTATTCCTGGATCACTATTCGTGTTCTTCATTGGAATCGTTGTGCCAGTGCTTGGACCGGGTATGGGTGCCATCCTTGGTTTGATGGGTATGTTAATCGGAACCATCATCGTGCAACAATTTGGCTGGTATCAATCAGTTAAAAAGCGCGTTAACTACATGCAAATTCTCGGCATCATTATTATGGTTGTCGGTGTTGCATTAATTCAATTAGTCTAGAAATAACATTCGGCCAGTAGGTGATTAATCATCTGCTGGCTTTTTGTGTTTGACACGTTTGGATTCTCCTACATATAATTAACTTACTATTAGAAAATAAGAGGACGATTAAATGACCAACGTACAGACAGAGATGTTGATCATTGGTGGAAGTGATGCTGGTATTTCAGCTGCACTACGCGCCCGTGAACTGAATGGCACGATTAAAATCACAATGATTTTGGCAGATGAATTCCCAAACTTGTCGATTTGTGGGATTCCATATGCAGTCAGTAAAGAAGTGACCCAGTGGCAGAATTTAGCGCATCGAACGGTTGATGATTTGAAGGCGTATGACATCGATTTTTACATGAATACCTGGGCAACGGCCATTGATGCAGCGAATCACACCGTGACTGCGATGCGCGGTGGCGACCAATTGACATTTACGTACGACAAGTTGATGGTTGGTACTGGTGCGGTGCCTAAGGAATTGCCGATTGCCGGTGAAGGCGCCGGTATTCATGTACTGCATACAATGGGCGATTTCTTTGATATTGAAGCACAATTGGTGCAACATCAACCTAAGCGCGCAGCAATCGTTGGCGCGGGTTACGTGGGTATCGAAATGGCAGAAGCGTTGACGCGACGTGATGTTTCGGTGACGTTGGTACAACGTGGGTATGAGGTGTTATCGACGGTTGAACCCGATTTGGGTGCTTCTGTACATGATGCATTGACCGATAATGGTGTCACGGTGTTAACTGATGAAACGATTACTGAAATTCAAGCAACGGAAGCCGGGTACCACCTAATCGGGTCAACGACGGATGACACGTTCGATTTTGTCTTGGTTGTTGTGGGTGTACGACCAAACAGTGAGTTGTTGGTTAATGCTGGTGCGACCGTTACTGATCAAAACGCGGTAGTGGTTGATGACCAAATGCGTACGAACCTGCCCGATGTATATGCAGCAGGTGATTTGGTTCAAACGAAGCACCGCCTATTAGGTGCGACATATTTGCCGCTAGGTACGACGGCGCATAAACAAGGTCGCGTCGCCGGTGCTAATATTGTGGGTCGTGAGTCACATTTTGCAGGAATCATTGGCTCGCAGGTTTTGCGCGCGTTTGACGTGATTGTCGCTCGAACTGGCTTGTTGCCAAACGAAGCAACTGTAGCTGGCTTTACGGCAATCACGACAACTGCGGTCGTAGATGATCACAAGGGTTATTTCCCAGGTGCTGAAAAAATGACGATTCGTGTGACTGCAGACAAAGATTCACACAAGATTTTAGGTGCCCAATTGGTGGGTAAGTATGGTAGCGAAGTGGCGAAACGCGCGGATGTCTTTGCAACCGCAATTTATAACGGCATGACGGTTGAGGCGTTTAGCGACTTAGATTTGACGTATTCGCCAGTTGTTGGTGCACCTTGGGATGCTGTTCAAGCGGCTGTCCAAGTGTTAGAAGCTGAATTATTGAAGTAGACGAAAAAAGAGCGATTTAGTCGCTCTTTTTTTACGCCGTAATATTAGTCACCACCAGTTTTTTCTTGCTGGCACGGTGGAGCGGAATGGTGATGTTTGATGGTGGTACACCCAGCCAGGCATACAGTTGATGGTCTAAACGCATGGTCGAGGACGAGCGAATACGACCACTAATCCATAATGTTGTCGCAAAAATGATTAAGGAGATGCCGATGATAAAACCGGCCAGATAAAACGTCCAATTTGAGACATCCCCAACTGGCTCAAAATGAATCAAGTGTGCCAAAGTCAGGGTCAGCGTAACGGCCAAGCCACTAAACATGAGCAGTTTTAGCGTGAATGGATCAGGTTCCGAATATTCAAAATATGTCGAGCAGACCATTTCTTTGATAACCAGGTACACACGATAACGATAGGCTTCATCATAGTTGAATTTATCGTAGTTAATCCAATTGTGGTTATGATACACACAAGCAATTCCCAGAAAGAGACGGTACCAAAACTCTTCGATGAAGGTGAGTTTATTTAGCGAGGCGTGAGTTTCATCTAACAACACGACCCAATCAATATCACCAGGGCCAATGCTGGTTGGCATCTTAGAAAACTGTTCACGAAATTGTTCGGGAGTTAGGCCGTGTGTTTTTTGCGTAAAAATATGCACAAGCTGTCCGTGCTCACCAAAAACTTGTTCCGTTTGATCTTTGAATTGGGCGATTTGTTCAGTGCGAACAGCAGCTGTCTGCAACTCAAGTTTTTTAATCCCGAAAAGTGTCATTGGTTTTGGATATTTTTTGGGATGGGTAACAGAGCAGAACGTCAGGATGTTTGACTGTTTGTCATAACACACCGGACGCCAAATACCGGTCAATTCAAATTGGATGTTGCCGTTGGGCATCGTGTCATATGTTTCATCATAAGTAGCGTCGAATTGCGTTGCATGTTGCATGATACTGACCTCCACCTGCAGTATACGACACCGAGTTTTACAAAGCAGTTTGAGGTCCTGTCTTTCCTGTATTTGGCAGATGACGGACTGCTCTGGAGAAGTTCTTTTCAAATATAAAAAGCGAGCTACTAGAGCTCGCTTTGTTACTTACGAATAAATGACTGGTCAGATGCCGGCACGCCGTCCTTATCGCTAATGAAGCGTTCCACACGCATGTGCAAATAGTATTTCTCTCGGAATTGCGCAATTTCAGCCATCATTGGTGACGTGTGGTGCGTATCAATAGCTGCCTGATCGTGCCATGCATCAATTAACAAGATTTTTTCTGGGTCATCAAGCGGTTGAAAATATTCATAACGCTCGTTGCCTGGGGTAGCTCGAATGCGATCGACAACGCCGGATTCGGTCATTTCTTTAGCGAATGCTTGAGCTGCACCATTTTCACCAGTGTAGTACAAGTTTACTGTAATGCTCATGTTTAATCCCCCCTTGTACTCGCTATTATGACATATCACGAGGTGTGTTCGTCAATTCATCTTCTAGAAAACGAATAAATTCTTCGTGAAGCGGCGACAAGAAGGGGGTGTGATTCCAAATCATTGAGCCAACTGAAACGTTTTTTGGTGAAAATGGTTTGAAGCGTAGTTCAGGAATGTTGATAACCCCCTCAATACCTACGAGCATAATTTGATTATCAATCATTGGATACATCCCGGCATTGCCGATTAAGTTGTACTTGAGGCGAATGTTCAAATCTGATGCATTGAGGCCAAGTTCTTCCACTAGCGAATCGTTGAAAGAGGATTGACGTGAAATTGCTAGTGGATACTCCTTGAGCTGATCGGCGGTAATTGCTGATTCATTAGCTAGGGGATGATGTTTATTAATGATTACGCCACGGACATCTTCGTCTGGAAAGTCGAGATAGTCGTACGAGGCCTTTTGGGTGAAATCGAGCGCGAAAAGGAAATCTAGTTCGCCTTGGTTAAGCCGATCTAGTAAGTCGGTTGTGGATCCGGAAATGACCGTGAAAGTCACATTCGGATAAGCTTGTTGCATGGCTGAAATCGCCTTAATTGCGTGGTTGAACATCTTAGTTTCCGCTGCACCAATCGTGATGACACCGGCAATCGCGTCTTTTGACTGTAGATTGGTGACTGTCTTATCAGCGATAGCAATTAAGTCCTCGGCTTGCTTTGCCAAATAGATGCCCTCAGGGGTTAAGGAAACGGGTTTATGATCACGGTTGATAAGTGTGACACCTAATTCGGTTTCCAGTAACTTTAGCTGGCGTGATAAAGCGGGTTGCGTCACGTTGAGTTTGGTAGCTGCCGCGGTAAGTGTACCTGTGTGGGCAACCTCTAGAAAATATCGTAAAACACGTAGTTCCATATCATTACCTTTCGTTATAGTTATCTATAAATACAAAGCATTGGTAATGGTGATTATAGCGCAATATACTGGAGGCATAAAGTAGTGGAGGTGGAAATGATGACATTAACAGCAACACAACAAGAAATGTTTGCGCAGGCCGATGATTTTCATATCGCGCCTTATCGTGCCGACGGTAAAACGCCTGGCACGTTAACGTGGATTTGGTCCGTCGTGGTTGATGGCGAACTATATGTGCGCGCTTGGAATGGTCAACGCTCACGTTGGTACAATGCTGCCAAAGACCAAGGTGCCGGCAAAATTATGATTGCCGGGGACGAATACACGGTTGCATTCGAACTTGTGCCAGTCGCTGATCATGAAGCATTGCAAGATCAAATTGATGACGCCTACCGGACGAAATACGCGGGTAGCCAATACATGCCACCGATGATTGCTGACGGGCCACGAAATGCAACGGTGCGTGTGATTCTTAAATAAACGGAGGACATTAGTATGACGATTTGAAACCTATACTTTGAACAATGGCGTTAAGATTCCGAAGATTGGGTTCGGGACTTGGATGATTGAAGATAATGATGATGCCGCCAAGGCAGTCGAGACAGCCATTAAAGTTGGTTACCGTCACATCGATACTGCCGAAGCGTACGGCAATGAAATTGGTGTAGGTCGTGGTGTTCGCAACGCCGGTGTGCCACGTGAAGACATATTTGTCACGACAAAGTTGCAAGCTGAATTTAAGAGCTACGAAGAGGCAGTCGCTGCAATTGATCGTTCACTAAACGATTTGAATCTCGATTACATCAACATGATGATTATTCACTCACCAAAACCTTGGGTTGAATTCCAAAATGATGAGCGTTTCTTTGAAGGGAATTTGGCAGCCTGGCGTGCGCTATCTGAAGCTCAAGCTGCTGGTAAGATTCGTGCTATCGGTGTGTCGAACTTCGATGAAATCGACTTGCAGAATATTCTGGATAACAGTGATGTGAAGCCGGCGGTTGATCAAGTTTTGGCGCACATTGGTAACGTACCATTTAGCGTGTTTGAGTACGCCCAAAAGAATGACATTCAAATTGAAGCCTACTCACCATTTGGTCACGGTGAAATGTTGAAAAACAAAAACTTGCAACAAATGGCGAATAAGTACGGCGTTTCCGTCGCGCAATTGGGTATTCGCTACTTATTGCAACTGAACACATTGCCATTGCCAAAAGCAACGTCTGAAGCACACATGACGGCTAATGCAACAGTGGACTTCACGATTTCTGATGACGATATGGCCATGTTAAACAAAGTAACGTTTAATGATTATGGTGAATTTAGTGGGTTCCCAGTTTACGGTGGCACTTTGGATTAGGGGTGATTATCATGACGGAAAAAGTAACGGCAGGACATGACGCACTTGGTGAATTTGCACCAAAGTTTGCGGAGCTTAATGACGATGTATTGTTTGGTCAAGTCTGGTCACGTGAAGCTGAATTGTCAGCCCGTGATCGTTCATTAACGACAATTACGGCATTGATTTCAACTGGCGCTTTTGAGCAATTACCCTTTCACATGGCAAAGGCCAAGGATAATGGCTTGACTGCTGATGAAGTGGCTGAAATTATTACACAATTGGCCTTCTACGTTGGTTGGCCAAAGGCGTGGTCAGCATTTAACATTGCAAAAGAAGTATTCGGAGAAAAGTAATGGCGAAGTACGAAGAGATTAAGCAAGGAACGATTTTCCCGGCTGGTGTTTTGAATCCATACGGTGAATTCTTCGTTGGCGATACGTATCTAACGAATTTGGTGACGTCACCTGATGACAAAATCGGGGTTGGATCAGTGTCATTTGAGCCGGGTTCACGTAATAACTGGCACATTCACCATGATGGTTATCAAATTTTACTTGTCACAGCTGGTGAAGGTTGGTACCAAGAAGAAGGGCAACCAGCGCAATCATTGAAAGCTGGTGATACGATTGTAACCAAAGATGGCGTGAGGCACTGGCACGGGGCCAAGAAGGACAGTTGGTTTGAGCACATCGCGATTACCGCGGGAACACCTGAATGGCTTGAGCCTGTTTCTGACGAACTATATGATGCCTTGTAATTAACGATTAACGTCTATGCACTTGCGTAGACGTTTTTTTGCATACAAGAAAATTTTTGCCACGTACCTGGAAGGTATACCGGATAGGTGAGTGATGAGAAATCGTCTCCATTAAACATGTTAATATTTTCATGTTTAGGAAGGGGATGAACAGATGGTTAGTACAATCGTGTCTACGACGATTCTTTATTGGACGACTGCGATCGACTTGCTATTAATTTTGTTGACGTTATTTGCCATGTATCCTAGGAAAACAGAACACCGTCAGATTTTGATTGGACAGGTAATAGGATCAACAATTTTGGTAACGGTACCGATGCTGTTTGCGTTTGTTTTCAAATGTATACCGGCGGATTGGGTACTTGGATTTTTTGGGTTTGTGCCAATTGCGTTCGGTATTCGTTACTTGTTTGCGGCATGTGAGGCAGATGAAAATGCACTCAAGATTGCGCGAGAACGCGAAGATAAATCACTCGTCTTAACGATGATGATAATTGCGTTGTCTAGCTGCTTACCAGATAATATCGGATTATTTACGCCTTATATGGCAACCTTATCAGCTGGTCGGTTAGCCGTGGCATTGGCAACATTTATGATTAATATCTTACTGCTAGCTTTTATTAGTCAGCGTTTGGCGAAGATCCCGAAAATTGGGGAAGTGTTTGAACGTTTTGGTCGATGGATCACGGCGTTTGTTTACATCGTACTAGGTGTGTTGGTCATTGTTGAAGCTGGCACGATTCCACATATTTTGAACTTATAACACTCTGACGTCCGTTTCCGTTAACGGACGTTTTGTTGCATATGCAACAAAAACAAGGTATGATAGTTCATGAGGATAACAATATGACGAGTAATTTGAGAGAAATTGGCATGATTGCCCGAGCTTTGGATTCAATTAGTAATGTTGAATTCAAGTCATTTAACCTAACGAAGGGGCAGTACTTGTATTTAGCCCGCATTGCGGAGAATCCCGGTATCATCCAGGAAGAACTTTCTGAGATGATTATGGTTGATCGTACAACCGTTGCGCGTGCCGTTAAGAAGCTATTAGCGGACGGTTTGATTGTGAAGCGTGATAACGCAGAAAACTTGAAAATTAAGCATTTGGAAGTGACGGATAAAGGTCGTGAACTGTATGACGTTATCAAACGTGAAAATGATCATTCAGAGACGATAGCGTTGCAAGGATTCGCAGCGGATGAAGTGCAAACACTGAATAGCTTGTTGCACCGAATGCGTGAGAATGTTGCAACTGACTGGAATGCCGTGAAGAAAGGCCATCAACGAGAGTATTAGGAGAGAAATATGACAACGACACATAAGCGACTAAGCGTAACTGATGTGAATGAGCTGCGTGAGATTTCAATCGAGACGTTTACAGATACTTTCGGTGCTCAAAACACACCTGAAAATTTACGTGATTATTTGGCTGATGCATATCAAGAATCGGTGCTTGTAAAAGAATTAGAAAATGCCGAGTCATTATTTTATTTTGTGATGGTAGATGATGAAATTGCGGGCTATTTGAAGTTGAATGTTGGGGATGCCCAGTCTGAAGATATGGGTGAATCAGCCCTCGAAGTTGAACGCATCTATGTCCTTAAGAGTTTCCAACGCCGTGGATTGGGACGCGTCTTCATTACTGAGGCTGAAAAGGTTGCCCATGAGTTGAATAAGGATCGCATTTGGCTTGGTGTTTGGGAGTACAACCCAAATGCGATTGCTTTCTACGAGAAGATGGGCTTCTTAAAGACTGGTGAATCCCATGATTTCTACATGGGCACGGATCGACAAACAGATATCTTGATGGCCAAGGAATTGTGAGCATAACCGGATGAAGAGTAAAACAGTACAACTTATCATACTAGACGTTGTGACAGCGTTCTTTATGCCCGCCTACATGTTATTTGTTTTCTATGGTTGGTGGCATTTGATTAATCCGATATGGGATGTCAAAGGTGGTAATGACTTCATATGGATGTTGATACTGCTATTGCTAGTTTTGTTACTAGTTGCATTGGTGTTCGGGCCATTACTTGTGACTATCTGGGTTAATGCTAGATATTTTAGAAAGCGTGCACGGAATGGTGGTAAGGATACAGTCTGGATTGTATTGATAACACTCGCTGCGTACATCGAGGCCTGGTATTTTGGTAACCACTATTTGTGGAAGGTAATTGAGACCGTACAGAATGATTATGTCTGGACCTGGTGGTAATGAAAACGAAAAACTGGTAAATTCACCCATTTGTGGCGAATTTACCAGTTTTTTCTGTTAACGCAGTGCTTGCTGGGTCATTAAGGTGACGTTCGCGAGTACCGTTTCATTATTAAGTTGAGTCTGGAACTTATATTGTGACATGAAATGAATCATCAGCTGACCTGCAATAATGCGAAGCAAATCATAGCCGGTTAACTGATGATTAATGGATGAATCACTACGCATTAGGCCCTGCAAAATTGTCGTCACATGACCTAACTTTGGGCCGATTTCGCTAATCATATGTTCTCTAAGAGTCGTATTAGCTAAGGCCTCGTTTACTAATACCTGAATCACTTGGTTGTTCTGTTGCATGAATGACCAACGATCAGACACGATGAATGCGATAACATCATCAATGGTGGTTGCTTTATCTTGAACAGATGTGACGAATTGCTCACTGACATTGGGCACTAGTTGTTCAAGGAGTGGTGCCAGGATCGCATCCAGCAACGCGTTTTTATTTTTAAAGTGCTTGAACATGGTCGCATCACTGAGACCAGCTTCTTGAGCAATGGCTGCCGTAGAGGTTGCATGGAAGCCGTTTTGTGCAAATAGGCTTACTGCAGCACGTAGAATACGGCGCTTGCCATCGGGCATATCAGTAGTTGTTAGCCATTCATCAAAACTTAAAACTTGATTAGTCATGTTAATTTACACCTTTCGATAACGCTTTAGGCCAACAATATTGCCAATCGTTAAAATGATAATAAAAATTACCAAAGCAAGCAAATTACCGGCAATGTCAGAGAAGCTGGCTCCCTTGAGGATGACATCGGTCAAAGCAGACGCAGCGTACTTCATTGGCAACAAGTTAGCTAGCCATTGTGCCCAGTCGGCCATAGCATGCAAATCAATCAAGCCCGAAAAGAAAATTTGTGGCACGACAACCAGTGGGATAAATTGCATCATTTGGAATTCGGATTGTGCAAATGTTGACATGAAAATTCCTAACGCTAAGGCAACTAATGCCAACAAAAGGGTCGTTAAGATAACTAAGAAAATCGAACCAGCGACTTGAACGTTAAGGACGTTGATGGTAAACAAAACGATTAACAATGTCTGAACAACGGCGACAAAGCCATAACTAATTAAGTACCCATAGACAATCTCAGCACGGCGCACTGGGGTTGCTAGCAAACGTTCAAGTGTACCTGATGTACGTTCCTTCAATAAGGCCATCCCCGAAATCAAAAAGACAAAGAAGAATACGAAGAACCCCATCAAAATCGGCATCATCTTATCAAAGAAAGTTGAGTTGGCATTGCCGTAATTGTAGGTGTTCAGGATTTTTGGTGTTTGCGCAGCGACTTTTTTTGTCTGAACAGCGGCCGGTAAATTAGCTTCTAAAGCTTTTAGCGCATCCGCCATGCCGGTAATGTTTGATTTGGTGATGGCGCCTTGTAAGGCCATCTTCGCTAATGCAGTTTTGGAAACATCCGTGTTGGCATAAGTCACATGGTAGGTGTTATCTGAATAATCAATGATTGCATCAACGCGTTCAGCTTCCAAAGCCTTCTTAGATGATGCCGTAGAATCATAAGCCTTAACAGAAACGTGTTTTGTAGCATCAAGGTTGTTGTAAATGGCGGTGGGCACTTGGACTGTCGCGATTGAACTTGTTGTCGTGGTATTAACGTTAAAGACGTAGCTCATTAGTGCGAGCACCAGTAGAGGCGCCACAAACAACAAGGCGAGGGTGCGCTTGTCGCGAATCAATTCAGTTAAAACGCGTGTAGCGATTGCAAATGTTTTCATCGTTGGGCCTCCGCTTTCAAAAAGACATGTTCAATTGAAGCGACACCGTATTGTTGTTCTAATGCCTTGGGTGCATCATTTGCAATTACAGACCCGTCAAGTAGTAGGGCAACGCGATCGGTTAGTTCCGCTTCATCCATGACGTGAGTGGTTACCAAAATGGCGCGACCTTCATCACGTAGGCGTGTTAATTCAGTCCAAATTTTTTGGCGCAATGATGGATCAATCCCAACAGTTGGCTCATCCAGAACTAGTAGTTCAGGTGCACCAAGCAGGGCGATGGCCAACGATAGGCGACGCTTCATGCCACCAGAGTAACCACTGACGCGTTTGTCTAAGTCATTGGTCAAATCAACCACTTCGGCAACGTGATTGATTTCTGTTACGACATCGCTGGTGACATTTTTCATTTTGGCAAAGAAAGCGAGATTTTCACGACCACTTAAAGCGTCATAAAGCGCGTCAGTCTGGGCCATGTAACCGATATTAGCTAGTAATTCACGATTGGGCATCACTGTGTCGAAAACGGTTGCTTGGCCGCCATCAGCTTTTTCCATACCAAGCGTAATCTTGATGATTGTTGATTTACCAGCGCCTGATGGCCCGATTAGGCCAACTATTTCGCTGCCGTGAACTTGAAAAGACACGTCCTTTAAAACGGGCTGCGAACCAAACGATTTTTTGACGTCAGATAGGTTGATAATTTCTTGAGCCATAGTCATATTATCCTTTGTGTAAATTTGGTAAGTAAGTGATTACTTACCTGCTCAAGGATAGTATACCGCAATCAGATGAAGGTGCAAGGCTTTATGCAATATAAAGCCTCACATGACTGCGAAGCTAGAGAATGCCTTATCAGGGCCGAAGTGCTAAAAATGGCATAAATGTACATGTATTTTTTGTCAGGAAGGTTCGTGGCTTAATGCGCGTGCACGTTGTATAATTGAAAGCATTATGAATAAGATTTTACAAGAACAATTTTTCGTTGATAATCTATCAGCGCAACAAGAAGCCGTTATTTCTAACATGAACGCCTACATTGGGGATGGTTTGAAGCAAAACGATCACCGTGTGGCAATTATCCAAGGTGCTGCTGGTACCGGTAAGTCAGTTGTTTTGATGAACCTGGTTACTAAGTACATGACTGACAAGCGTTACAAGACTGCGTTAGTTGTTAACCACCCTGAGCTATTCAAGGCCTACAAGGATTTGGCCGTTGATATTCCAGGTATGCGCGACAAGGACATTACGCGTCCTACTCCATTGATTAACAACGCGCAAAAGCGTAACTGGAAGTACGATGTTATTTTCGTTGACGAAGCGCACTTGCTATTGTCAAAGCCAGAGCCATACATGCACTACAATGGTGAAAACCAATTGCAGGACTTGATGGACTTGGCCAAGGTTGTAGTCGTGGTTTATGACTTCGCCCAAGTGTTCCAATCAAAGATGTACTGGGATAAGGACTTGCTATTTAAGACGATCGGCAAGCACCCATACCACCAATTCGACATGGATTTCCAATACCGTATGGTGGCCAGCCAAGAACAAGTGGACTGGATGGATGATTTGACGGCTGAAAAGCCATTGCACCCATTCCCAAACAATTCTGATTTTGAATTCAAGGTCTTTGACAAGGCGGGTGATTTGTACGAAGCCATTAAGGCGAAAAACAAGGAATTCGGTCAAAGTCGTGTTGTTGCAACGTCAGGATTCCCACGTATTGATGGACGCCACAACGTTGAAATGGATACGTTTAACTTGCCTTGGGATGAGTGGGATCCACAACGTACGCACTGGGCCAAGCGTGAGGGTTCAATTACGCAAGTTGGAACGATTTATACGTTGCAAGGATTTGATTTGAATTATGTGGGGATGATTATCGGTCCTTCATTTGGTTACGATCCTAAGACGGATAGCGTAACGATTATTCCTGAAAAGTATTCTCACAAGGAAATTTTCAAGAAGCGTCAAGACCGCAAGTTCACGGAAGAAGAGTACAAGGCCTTTATTGCCAACGTTTTGAACGTCTTGATCAAGCGCGGTAAGTATGGTTTGTACTTGACGGCGTACGATGACGCTTTGCGTGCTCGTTTGCTGGAATTGCAAGAAGAGAATAAGTAATCTTGATTAACGTGTTTAGCTTTTGAGCTAGGCGCGTTTTTTGTATTCACTACTTTGTGACACAAAGTAGTTGACGTATTGACTACTTAGTTTTACTATATAGTGGTACTAAGCAATACGAAGTAGCGAGGAAATAAGATGACTGGCATAACAGAAATATTGAAAGGGGTCCTTGAAGGGGTAGTGCTTGAGATTATCAACCGCCATGAAACATACGGTTATGAAATAACCAAAACCCTCCAAGACGCTGGTTTTGAAGATATTGTCGAGGGCACGGTTTACACGATTTTGATTCGCTTGGAGAAGAAGAATCTCGTGAACGTTGAAAAAAAGAAGTCTGATGTTGGTCCGATGCGTAAGTTTTACACACTAAATGCAGCGGGTGAAGCAGAATTGCGTGATTTTTGGGAACGCTGGGGTTTTATCACAGCCCAGCTAAACAAGCTGAAGGAGAATTAATAATGGCACTAGAATGGACGGACATTAAGAAGTGGTTTGACTTCAAGCAAATGAAGGCAGACAAGGCGGAATGGAACAAGCAGCAAGCGCGTATTAAGGCGATGCCAGCAGATTATCAAATTGTCATCGGCGAAGTGCAAAATTATTTCTGGCATTTTGCTGGCGGTGACGGCATGGATATGATGGCAAGCATTTACGATTTGATCGACTTTTTCGAGGAGGGTGCAGCAAATAACGTGCCGGTACTTGAATTGGTAGGAAATGATGTCGCTGAGTTTGCTGAGAATGCTTTGCGTGAAATGCAGGCTAAGCGTTGGACGGATGATGTAAAGGTTAAAATCAATCAGCGCGTTGCTGAAAAGCTCGCAAAGTTGCAATAATGATAACGTTTTCACAAAATAAAATGGCTATGTAAGCGTATTCACGGGCGTTTTTGGTGTTTCTTTGTTCCTTTTTTCACAAGTTCGTGCTATAGTAAATGCATTGATAAAAATGATTTAGAGGTAAACGACATGACTGCTGTGATGACGACGAATATTATTAATGTAAACAACCACTTCAACAATGTGCTACGCAAGTTGCGCGCTGGCCAAACTGTTTCATCTGTTGTTCGTGAAGAAGGTTGGGCTGCCCCAGTTTTGGAGCAAATGCAAACATGGTATACGTTTGATTACGAAGGCTACATGTCAGATATCCGTACTATCGAAGCCGGCGAGCAACTACGTGATCTTGATTCAGCTGAAGATGCTTGCAACTTGTTGATGGTTTACGCTGCAACGCGTCGTGATGGGTTCGATTACAAGGATGCCTACTACGAAATGTGCCGTTTGAACGATGAGTCAACAGACTACCGTGCGAACGTTTTGGCTGTTATTGACAACGCAGCTGCTTAATTTAAAATATGACTTTTAACACCTAACTTTGTTTGGATACGAGGTTGGGTGTTTTATTTTGTTATACTTGTGCATAATACGAGGGAGGTGTGCTATGCAAGACATATTTGATCTACTTAAGGCGCATGCAGATTCGGAAACGGCAGTGGGAATGTCTGCGTATCAACGCAACCAGTTTCCGTTTCTGGGCATTAAAACGCCAGTCCGCCGAGAATTAACCAAGCCGTTTATCAAGGCTGCAAAGCAAAGTGGCGTGATTGACTGGGATTTTGTAGAGACTGCTTGGAAACAAGATGCCCGTGAATACCAATATGTGGCCTTGGATATGTTGAAAGCACAGATGGATTTGTTGGTTCCTGATGATTTAGCGCGTTTCCAAGCATTGGCGATGCGTAAGTCATGGTGGGATACAGTTGATAACATGGCGCACGAAGTTGGCCATATTGTTGTCACGTATCCTGAAACAAAAGGAACGATGCTGGCTTGGAGTCGACATGATGACTTTTGGGTGCGTCGTTTGGCGATTCTTCATCAATTGTTTTTGAAGGATCAAACGGATACAGCGTTAATGACGGAAATTCTAACTGCTAACTTTGGTTCGTCTGAGTTTTTTATTAACAAAGCCATTGGCTGGGCATTGCGTCAGTATAGTAAGACGAATCCTGATTGGGTGCGTGAGTTTATTGCAACTCATGAAAGCGAAATGACGCCATTATCAATTCGTGAAGGCAGCAAATATGTCTAGGATAACGGCCTGCAAAAAAATAATTACTTTTTTGAGGTTTTAGACTTTACAAACAAAAACAAAGGGCGTATATTTAATTATGTTGTTGAGGCAACGAATTAAATATTGGGCTTATATGCTAATTGGATAAACACCCCGGCTACGAACCGGGTATTGCAGGTTCGAGTCCTGCTAGGCCCATCAAAGAAAGCACCGAGAGAAAATTCCTTCGGTGCTTTTATTGTGTATTCGAGCATAATTCTAGGTTCATCATTTTGTTTGAAGTTGCTAATTAAATATATAAATACCCGTAACATCACCGACCGTTATTCAGGCTTGTGATGTTACGGGTTATTACTTTTTATAAACTTAGTTACTGTAATTTAATGGCGTCATATGATTTAACATCGCTTAGTTCCTTATTCATATCATCTGAATAAGTGACATATCGGCGAATATCTGCTTCTTTACTTTGGAATCCGCCATCGGAATGTAACTCGTTACCTGATAGGGTCAAGTTTTCCATGTATACGCGATAAACCCTAGTAAAAGACTTTGAAACTTCTGAGTTCGCCTTATACAGAGCTCTAACTTCATAAGTAACATTAGATCCATCATCATCAAAGTAGGCTTTTCCCTCGGATATGCCTGATGAAGAGTTGCTATCGTGTTCAATTAAATAGATGCCTAGTGGCGTAACGTTTTCGTACGCATCTGCTGAGGCTGCTTTTTCAGCGTGGGGTTGAAAGGCGGAGGCAATTTCGCTCATATTAGAAATTTGCGAGGGATCAACTAATCCAGATACCTTAGCTTTAATTTCTCTTGAACCAACATAATTCGTTCCCCGGCCATTTTCAAAGCTGCTCATTAAACTAATTGTGACAGTGTCGCCATTTGATAACTTACCATTATTTTTTACGTAAGCTGAACTGAACATTGAGTTTGAACTTTTCAGTAGAACACGTCCATGTCCATTAATTCCACTGAAGCTAGTCTTGATAGTTTTCAAGTACTTACTTGTTGAAATTGTCTTAGTTTTGCGTAGGCCGGATACCTTAAACGTTCGAACAGAGAACTTAACGGGGTTAGTCTTGTCGTTACCATTATCAATGGTTAACTTGACTAATTCTCCATTCTTCAAGTTCGTTTCGTTACTATACTTGAACTTAACTTCATCTAACCACTTAGCGACTTCAGTTGCCTTATCCTGCTGATCAGATGGCAGACTACTAATAACACTGTTTCGAGAAGAAGTGCTACGTAGTTGTTGCACTTGGTACTGGCTTAGCCCTGAACGCTTTGCGTATAACTTATATAGCTCCTTCTCAAATTTAGTATTATCTGGCGAAATAACACCGTCTGTGTCGTATCCATTGTAAGTCACCTTAATTTGGTTCGATAAATCAACTTGACGGTGATTGTGTGAGTGGATAGCAAATGCACCACCGATGACAACAACTGCTACACCGACCCAAACAAACTTATTCTTCAAAATGTCCATGTTTAGTTCTCCTTGTTACGCTTATTGCGGAAGGCCCAAACCAAAACGATTGCAATAACAGCGATTATGGCCGCAATTGTTGGTGCGCTAGTCGCTTCAGGTGCAGTATGCGTAGCAAGCTTAGCTGTTTTACCAAAAGCTTCGGCAATTTGACCAAGTCCGTTACTTGAATCTGACGTGTCAACTTCAGTAGCCATCTTCTCAATAAGAGATGGCATTTCGTAACCAAGTACTGCTGCGTACAAGTTGGCTACTGTGATGATGATTTTTGACCAGATTGGCAATGCCGCTTCACGTGTACCGATCAGAGCAAGGACTCCTGTAATCAAACCGACGATGGCAAAGTGATAGTTTCGGAAATTATCACCAGGATTTGGCAAGTTGGTTGCCATGGTAACGAATAGTCCCATGATGATAAGAATGATTGCTAAGACTAGTAATGCGATACGTTGCTTATGCATGTTTTGCATGATAAATACTCCCTATACTCCTAAAAACAAAAAAATGACTGTCAGTCGTTTTCAAGACGCTGAATCAGGGAATTGACTCTACCGATTGTGATTTTCGAGTCGGATGACTCAAATATCAAATCAAGGATGATCTTTTTAAGGGAAGCTTTGTTGTTCGGAAGTGACTTCAACACGTTCTGTTGCAATGAATAAGTTGAAAGCAGAAGTGAGATTTCTGGCAACAACGATTTATCAATCGCAATGGCGGAGTGATTGTCAGAGTTGTTCCGACGATAAATAAGTTCCTTGTTAGATTCATCAGATAGAATCGGTTCGATGATTCGACGAATTGTTGAGACAGACAGTTCTGGAAACAATTCATAGACTCCACTTAGGAATATGAAGTTCTGCGAGTGTGTCATAGTGGCGCACTCCTTTCATACTATTAGTGTGGCCTGTGTTATTTCATTCTAGTCAAAGCTTAAATACCAAACCAGACGGGGGTCGTGGCATGGGTAACTAGCTTAAAACAGTGTCGTTTATTACTTATGATAAATTAGCAAACGCCAAAAACGGTTGTTTTCCGATATTTGGGAACTATCTAATTTTTAATTTCATGGCAAAAAATCTTTTCAAGGGGGTGATCCCCTTAGGCGTGGAGTTAATGATATTTAACATGTGTCAACTTTATATAACATGTAATCCAAATGATTGCTGAATTGTACTGTTGTAAGCCGCTAGAATTTAATATCAAAATTAGTTGATATTGTGTTACGTATCACCATCTTGAAATTTGAGTTAATTTGACAATTTTCTATCTGTGTTGGATATTGAAGTTATTAAAAGAGTGGGATTATTTAAGAGCTTATTGATAATTTTTGATCTGTATTTCATGCGGAGAATGGAGAATAACTATGCAAAGAACAGAAGAAACTAGTCGCCCGATTGGCGTGTTTGATTCGGGTGTTGGTGGTGTTAGTACTCTAAAAAAGTTGCATAAGATGCTGCCGAATGAAGATTTTTTATTCTACGGTGATTCTAAAAATGCTCCGTACGGCAGCAAGTCACAAGAGGCTGTTTATATGCTGTCAAAAGACATAGTTGAATATTTTAAGCAGAAGGATGTTAAAGCGATTGTGATAGCATGTAACACAGCAACTAGCGCAGCTAAAGAACGATTGATTGAAGAATATCCAGAACTACCAATTATTGGGATAGAACCAGCACTAAAAGAGGCTGTTGATAGCAACGAACGAAATATTTTGGTGATGGGAACGAATTTGACTATGAAACTGCCAAAGTATCAAAAGATGGTTAATGAGTATAGTGATACGCATAATATTATTTCGCTACCTAGCCCTGGTTTAGCCGAATATATAGAATCGGGTATGGATGACGATGGGACATTGAAGGGACTGTTGCAGAATTTATTGGCAAGTTATTCAGATGTTCCGTTCGACGGCGTTGTACTTGGGTGCACACACTATCCGTTTGTTGCAGAGACTATTCGCTCATGCTTCCGTCCTAACATTACCATTCATACAGGTTACGAAGGCGTTGCAAATCGACTTAAAAATTTGTTGACAGAATCAGGGTTGTTAAGGACTCAACCGAATGGAGGATCTGTATCGTTTGATAGCAGCTCACAGGATTCAATCCAGTATTATGAAAAAATGTTTCAAACGAGGTAGGTGGCTACAATTTTAAATCATCAAAATATAGAGCCGGATGCAGGCTTAGTTGCGAAAATTATTGCACATGATAGTCAAACACCTATTGCTAATGAGTTACATTGGCATCAAGCGTTAGAGATTACGTTCATGCTGGACTGGCCTGAATCAGTAATTGTAATTGGACAAAACCGGGCCATTCATAAATCGGGTGATATTTGGCTGGTAAATCCAATGCAAATACATAACTACAAAGCGCTGTACAAAGTTGCCACACCGACGGCCTTAACTATCCTATTTCCATACAATTTCTTGGCAGCTATTTATGGGGATATCGCTCGCGGATCTTTCGAACTTAATTTACAACGCAGGGATGCTTTATGGCGTTTTGGTAATGAAATTTGGTCGTTGTATCATAGTGATGCAAAGGACGCAAAGATTCTTCAGAATATTCAATTGTTACAGATGCTACAGGAGTTGGTCACGTATCATTTTAGGTATCGAGATGAAGTAGATGGTCATAATGAGTTAACTTTTTCTATTGGACGGACTGCTGAAATAACAAATTTCGTGATGACGCACTATGCTGACGATATAAATACTGATTTAATTGCTCGTCAGTTAAATTACTCTGAAGCGTACATTGCAAGATTAGTTAAAAGCGAAATGGAAATTACTGTCACCCAATTAATAAATCTTGTCAGAGCTGATCATGCAAAACATCTTATTGATACGACGAATTATCGGTTAGATGACATTGCAGTACAAGTCGGATTCAAAAACGTAAAAAATATGAACAGATGGATGAAACGCTACTTTGGTAATGGGAGTAAGAGTTTTAGAAGTCAGTAATAAACAGTCTAAAGGCTAATTTCCGATGTCAGAAATTGGCCTTTTTAGTGTCGATTTTGATAACAACTTCAAAATGAGCTGTATATAATGGTGTACACAGGGGAAAATATATTGTTTTAGGAGGTATCAAAAATGATGAATGAAATTAGCCTATATAAAACCGTGAATATTGACGGGGTTAATATTTTTTACCGGGAAATGGGTTCAAACAATAAACCCGTTATGCTGTTGTTGCACGGATTCCCGTCTGCAAGTCATATGTTCAGAGACTTAATGCCATTGTTAAGTGAGAAGTTTAGGTTAATTGCACCCGATTATCCGGGGTTTGGCCAATCGGACGCTCCTTTACGAGATGAATTTGATTATACATTTGATAATTTAGCTGACGTAATGAATAAATTTATCAGGCAACTTGATATCCCACAGTTTTATCTCTACGTGTTTGATTATGGAGCACCAATTGGTTTTCGAATTGCGAAGAGTTCCCCTGACAAAATTCTTGGTATCGTCAGTCAGAATGGCAATATTTATGAAGAAGGATTGGGAGAAAAGTGGCAGGACAGGATGGCATATTGGGCCCATCCGACATTAGCCAAACGTGAAGCCTACAAGCAAGCGTTCGCACCAAAGACAATTATTAGTCAATATTTAGACGGTACGATGCGAGAAAGAGTTTCCCCCGATGGGTATACTTTGGATATTGCTTACACTCAATCTGAAGAATATGCAGAACGGCAGTCCGATTTGATTTTTGATTACAGAATTAATGTGGCGAAGTACGGGGAGTTTCAGCAGTATATACGTGAATATCGGCCTAAAATTCTCGCTGTTTGGGGAAAGAATGATGTTTCCTTTATCCCACAAGGAGCTAACGCATTTAAAAAAGACGCAAAAAATGTGGAAATTCATTTGTTAGACACTGGGCATTTCGCATTGGAAACCCATGCCGCAGAAATTGCGCAAATGATTAGCAATTATTTTTAGAGGTGAATGGACAATGCCATTAATGAAAATCGATATGATAAAAGGGCGAAATCAGGAAGAAATCACAAAAATTTTGGATATTTCATACCAAGTGATGTTGGAGGCGTTTGGTGCTCCTGAGGGAGATCGTTATCAAATTGTTAGTCAACACGAAGAATATGAAATGCAAATTTTGGATACTGGGCTAGGTATTACGCGAACGAATCAAGTCCTTGTATTTAGTTTGGTTACACGCTTTAGAACAGTTGATCAAAAACAGATATTTTATAGAAATCTTGTTGCACAACTTAACGAGGAATTGGGAATCAGGTCGGAAGACATTATGATTAACCTTGTGGTTAACCAGGATGCCGATTGGAGTTTCTTTGACGGTGAGGCGCAATTTCTAACGGGTGCTCTGCACTAAATACTTTACCTTTAAACTAAATATCCCCCATACATTAGTTTTGAGATTACATCTCAGTTGGTAACTAAGGTATGGGGGATATTTGATTTAGACGAACTCTGTTAATGACGAGCCCTAACAGAGCGCTATGTCAGAAATTGGTTATTTTAGTTTAGATAATTGTCCAAATTACCTCTTTGAATAAATAGAATATTAAATGTAAGCGCTTACAAAAAAGGTTTTACTTTGGAGGGAATATGAATAAGTTTGATGACATTATCAATCACGCTATTAACAATGGTAGCCTTGGGGGAGCTAATTTAACAATTTTACAATCAGGTAAAAAGGTCGTTCATGCTCACTATGGTACAGACGGTGAGGATTCAATTTATCGTTTATACTCAATGACCAAGATTTTTACAGCGGTAGTTGCAAGAAAATTGATCGAAAAGCAGCAACTTTCATTGACGGACAAGTTGTCTGACTATCTACCTGAGTATGGTAACCAGTTGTATTTTGACGAAGATGGTCATATCAATCACAGTGATAAGCCAATTACGATTGAACATTTATTAAATATGACGTCAGGTATTTCATACCCATCAACAGGGACGTATGGTAAAGAGAAGACTAAGGAGCATGAAGAGGCGATTGTAACGCTCTTGAAGGCTGGACGACCATTATCACACAGGGACATTGCCAATTCGTACGGACTTGTTCCTCGAGATTTTGAGCCTGGTGAGGGTTGGGAATATGGCGCCAATGCTGATATTTTAGGCAGTGTTCTTGAAATTGTTTCCGGTAAAGATTTGGAAACGCTTTATCAGGAAGAATTATTTGAGCCACTGAAAATGAAAGATACCCATTTTTTTGTCCCAGAAAGTGAGACACATCGCGTGAGTGGTGTATTTACGCGAGATACAAAGTTCGAATTAGTAGTTCGGCATAATCGACCTCTAACTAAAAATCCGGAGGCTGGGTATTTAACTTTGCCGCTGCATAATAACATTGATGTAGTAGCACCTCTGTATGTTGCCGGCGGCGGAAGCGCCTACTCGACAGCAGAAGATTACGCTGTTTTTGGTGAAATGCTACGTAATAATGGCCATCTTGATGACGTAATTATCTTATCAGAGGCGACAGTTGCAGATATGGTTACGCCGAGTTTGACAGAGAAGCAAATGGCGTTTAAAAACAAGGATGAAGTTGGAATGACTGTCCCGGGATATAACTATTCAAATCTCATGCGAATCCTTACTAATACCGAACAAGCTAAAGTGCTTGGTGTTAATGGATCCATCGGTGAGTTTGGCTGGGATGGTGCTGGTGGTAACTTTATTGTGATTGACCCATCACGTGAATTAGTAGCGGTGTTCATGATGCAAGATAATGCAGGACCGGAACCTATCCTACGCCGAGCCTTATACAAGGCACTTATGTCTGAATTTAAGGTGATGCATTAATGTCAAATCATAAAGAATTCCGACTCAAACTCGGATTATTGTCGATATCGAGTCTCCTTGCATTAGCCCAAGTTGTTGCGGCAGCTTTTCCGCTGATGTATGCGCAGTTTGAAGGTGTTTCAAAATCCGGCGTTGAATTGCTATGAACGATACCAAATCTGGGGACGTTAATCGGATTGCTGGTATCAGGGTATGTTATTAAAATGATTGGGTCGAAAAAGACGGTTCTTCTTGGTGTAATTACATATTTTGTATTTGGTACGATGCCACTGTATTTAAATAATTACAATCTCATCCTGGGTTCGAGAGTTCTTCTCGGAGTGGGTTCAGGTTTGTTTAGTGCACTAGCCATTTCTTTATTGAGTCGCTTTTTTCAAGGACCAACATTATTTAAAATGCTAGGATATCAAAATGCGACGGCAAGTGTAAGTAGCACATTTTTTTCATTTACGTTGAGTTATTTTGTAATCTACAGTTGGCACGGCGCATTTGTGATTTATCTGTTAGCCGTACCAGTATTGTTCATGTTCTGGCAATGGGTGCCACGTATAACAGACACAGTACCTGATAAGGTAACCGAACCAGGTGTGAAGACAAGTGATGATAGTGGCTTTAATAATAAATTGGTCCTGATTGAGTTAGTAGTTATGACGTTAATATTTTTCATTTCGCTGGTAGCGATGAGCTATAAAATGCCGCAGTTGATAGTTGAGCGGCATTTGGGGAATATCCAGGATGCGTCAAATCTGTACGGCTTTTTTACCCTAATCAGTATTCCAGTATCGTTAGTTTATGGTACGGTTAAGCGGATTTTCAAAAATACATTAATCGTTCTGATTCCATTGCTGGGGGCGATTGGCTATGCTCTGATTATCGCTCAAAATAGCATTGTAGGGCTGTACATTGCAACGATTTTGGTGGGGGTTGCATATGGTTTGATGGCTCCAGAACTTTTTAACAAGGTATCGGAGATTGCACCAACTCATCGTACAGATCAATATACAGCGATAGCTTCAATCGCTCTAAATATCGGTGTATTCGCTTCGCCAATAGTGACGAACGCTCTATCAAACAGTGTTCTACGCGTCCAAAACAGTGATGGCGTGTTCTATGTTGGATTGGTTGGGTTTGGTATAGCGACATTGATGGCTTGTATTGTGAGGAAAGCTGATTGAAAACAACAAAGATGAAAGTGGAGATTAAGAATTAAGATACGATCAACTAACTAAAATCGGCAGGAAAAAGCCAATACGTATAGTAGATGGCAGCCTGATAATCACGTAATAAAGTGGTTATCAGGCTGCTTTTATATGGTTGCAACTAGTTAAGGACTGTAGAATATGGCGATCGGCAGTTGCCGCACTTACTCCATGTATATGAGATTGCTTTTTGTTCACTTTGCAGTAGAGGCTATCAGTAAAAAAGACGAAAATGACTGTTTCGTCTTTTTTTATATTTACACGCAATTAACCTCAAGCTATAGTTGATAATAATTAGGTACACATACCAGACTGCGGGGGAAATAGCATGTTACAGAAAAAACGGGTTACACCGACATTGCCTGACTATCAATCTGTGGTAAAAATGTATCATGAAGCGTTTCCAGCTAATGAACAGTTACCACTTTGGTATTTGCAGTTTTTAACATTGCGAAGAGGAATCTCTTTCTCAGCGTATTATGACGATGATCAAATAGTAGGAATGATTTATACAACGAAAACGCAGAATACAATTTTTGTGTTGTACCTTGCAACTAACGCGCGGATTAGATCGAGAGGCTATGGAACGAAAATTCTTCAGCAATTGATTAGAGAAAATCCAAATCAAGAAATTGTCTTGAACATAGAACCACAGGACGTATCCGCTGATAATGCTGACCAAAGAGCTAAGCGGCTGCGTTTTTATCAAAAAAATGGGTTTATGCTGACGGGGTATGTTATAGAAGATAGCAATCAGGAATTTGATATTTTAAGTACCTCAAATCATTTTTCGATTGTAGATTATAAAAGAGCGGTGAAAAAGCTGTCGTTTGGATTTCAAAAGGTGACAGTTAATCCGAAAGAAAACTGATTGCTCATGATGGCGAAAAATTTCCGGGCGTATTACTACGACAATAAACAATAGGAATGCTACAAACTGCGAGAGTCTACACTTTCGCAGTTTTTGTTTGTATAAAACAGCATGATTTTTATAGATTAGCTAATTAATGAAGAGAATATGGTTATCAAATTTTGTTAAATTGCGCGGGATTTTCTCGGGAATGCGATGTACAAGGGTAAGCGGTGTGTTATGCTGTAATAAAGTAAGCGTTTTCAAAAAGTGGGGGGTTCAGATGCTGATTAAGGATGCACTAGAAGATACAGAGCTTATGAGTGATTCTGAAAAAGAACTTGCTAGTTTCTTTTTGCAGGAACGTTTAGATGTGGTTGCCCTAACAGCTCGACAATTAGCAGCGTCTCTGTTTGTTTCACCTTCAACAGTGACACGTTTTTGTCAAAGATTAGGATTTTCTGGATTTCCGGATTTCAAAGATGCCTTCATTAAAGAGAAACAATATTTGGATCAGTCAGTAAAAGATGTGGATGTTAACAAGCCATTTAAACGTGGGGATAGTATGTGGTCGGTAGCCAATGCCGTTCGACAAATGTACGCTGAAGTCTCGGAGGACACGCTTGGTTTACAAGATTATCGGGACTTAGAAAGGGCCAACGCCTTACTCGACAGGGCTGATCGGATATTTATATATTCTTCAGGGGATCACTTATTAATGGCTGAGTTATTTGCAAATAAGATGACCAGAGTTGGGCGGTTAGTTACGGTGATTGAACGAACAGACATGATGGAGTTTCAGATGCAACACACATCTGAACAGGATGTATTTATTCTGATTTCATATTCGGGTGAAACGCAATCACTATATCGGGTCTTAGACGCTATTTCGCGCTACAGTGTCAACATAATCGCCATTACATCATTTGGGAAGAACACCCTGTCCCGGGCGGCTGATATTGTGCTACCTATCAGCACACATGAACGACTAATTCAAAATTATGGTAATTTCAGTACAGGAATTGCGGTGAGCTATATTTTAGATGTACTTTATGCTGATTATGTCTCATGCCATCTTGAGGCGGTTGAAAATAAGACGGTGATTGAACACCGTTATCAGGAACATCGATTTACGGATAATCCAATGATTGATGATGAATAAGAATTTGTAAGGGAATGATAGGCATTCCCTTATTTTTTTGCAACAGTGTTGCAGATGTTGTAACCGTTTTCTTTATAATTTTGCAACACCGTACCAACTGGTATGAAAGCGCTATCTTTTATGTGTTGTGCCTCGTTATACTTCTTTTTGCATCAAAATATTTAGCAATAAAGGAGATTAAATACCTATGGCTTTTCCAACTGGGTTCCTCTGGGGTGGTGCCACTTCAGCTGAACAAATTGAAGGTGCTTATGATGTTGACGGTAAGGGGCTTAGTACAGCCGATATGATGACGTTAGCCGAAAACGGCGCGCCTCGTGAGATTACTGATGCAATTGATTCAGATAAGTTTTATCCAACACACAATGCGATCAAACATTACGAGCATTACGAAGAAGATATTGCCTTATTTGCTGAACTAGGATTTAAAGTATATCGGTTTTCAATGGCGTGGACGCGCATCTTTCCGAATGGTGATGACGCCCAACCAAATCAAAAAGGTTTGGAGTTTTACGATAAAATCGTGGATTTGTGTTTGTCATACGGTATCGAACCGTTGGTTACGATTCAACATTTTGATACCCCGATGGGATTAGAAAAATACGGATTTTGGCAAGGGCGTGAAGTGGTTGATTTGTTTGTCCGTTATGCAGAGGTGCTATTGCGTCATTTCGATGGGCGTGTACGGTACTGGCTAACATTTAACGAAATCAATAATATGTCGACGATGCCTTGGAACGCTGGTGGTATTAGCTTAGATGCCAGTGAGAACGATAAGATGCAAGCGGCATATCATCAATTTTTGGCGAGCGCGAAAGTTGTTAAGTTAGCGCATGAATTAAATGCCGAGAATAAAGTTGGGATGATGTACAATGGGCACTTTTCGTACCCTAATAGTCCTGATCCGGCGGACGTACAAGGGACCGAGGATTTCCAAAAACTCATGATGTTTTATGCGGATGTCCAGGTTCGTGGTAAATACCCAAATTACAAGTTAAAAGAGTTTGAGCGTAAGCATATTGTGCTCCCAGAACACACCGGCGATAAAGACATTTTAGCGGCGGGAACCGTAGATTTTGTGTCGTTTAGCTATTATTTGACCCACGTGACAGGTCAGAAGACACAAGGGATATTGAAGGGATTGAACGGGTTAGAGACAGGCTATACCAATCCATATTTGAAAAAGTCAGATTGGGGATGGGGTATTAATCCGCAGGGGCTACGTTTTGCCTTGAATACACTGTATTACCGCTACGAAAAACCGGTCATGATTGTTGAAAATGGACTAGGTGCTTATGACGATAAGGATGCCGATGGTCAGATTCATGACGATTACCGTATTGATTACATCAAACAACATTTACTCGAAGTCGAAAAGGCAATTGAATTGGATGGGGTTGATGTTATGGGTTATACCGCTTGGGGGCCAATTGACTTAATTGCGGCAAGTAGTGGTGCGATGGACAAACGTTATGGGTTTATCTATGTTGACGTGGATAATCACGGTAACGGTACGTATCAGCGTGAAAAGAAGGACTCTTTTGCTTGGTACCAACGTGTTATTGCGACGAATGGTCGTAGTTTGACGGAAGAATGAGGCGTTTATGCTGAATGTTTTGTACGTTGTTGCGACATTTATTGCAACGGTAATCGGAGCGTTGGCTGGGATTGGTGGTGGCATTGTACTAAAAGCAATGACAGATATATTCTCGCCAGATTCAGTACAAGTCATTAGCTTTTACACAACCGTTGTCGTCTTTACGATGTGTTTAGTATCGATTGTTAAGCAAATTAAGTCGGGCTTTAAGTATGACTTGCCAATGTTGCTTGAAATTTCAGTGGGATCATTAGTTGGCGGTTATATAGGGGATAGCTTGTTGACGGTATTACTGCGTTATTTCCCTGAAAATAAAGTGCAGTTAACGCAGTCCATAATTTTGTTTTTGACGTTAATTTTTTTGATCATCTATACACGGGCGATGCCACAACGAAAGCATGTAGAAAAGCCACATTGGCTATCATCGTTTGGATTGGGGGTGTTTTTAGGGGCAATATCAATTTTTTTGGCCATCGGTGGCGCTCCGCTGAACGTCTCGTTATTGGTAATTTGTTTTGGTTTTACACTGCGTGACGCAGCAATTTATTCAATCGCAAGTATCTTTTTTTCACAGCTTTCTAAAATCTATACCATTGTGATGGCAAATGATTATAGCCGGTATGATTTAGGACTTGTTCCGTGGCTCGCGGTTATAGCGATTATCGGTGGTTATATTGGTACAACGTTAAGTCAACATTTGTCGATTAAAATGTTGGCGATTTTATATAACGTTTTCATGATTATGTTGGCCGTTCTAACATTGTTTAGTGTTGGTCGACATCTGTAAAACAGGAATTAATTTGGGGAGTAATGATTAATATGAATAAACATAGTTTTTGGTTTAAAGTAGCGTTGCTATCGATTGCAACGCTAACAAATGCGGCAGCAGCCGTCCAGGTAACCGTGCCATTGATTCATCAAACTTTGGGTGGGCACTCGCAAACGGACATTGAGTTATTGATGTCTGTGTCAAGTTTAGGTATTTTGATATTTGTTTTGTTGTCACCGCTTGTGACAAGATTAATAGGAAATAAACGAACAGTCGTTCTGGGGTTGTTGGTTTCGGTAATTGCGGGTGTTACACCGATGTTTACCGAGAACTATACGATTATTCTAGCGAGCCGTTTTCTATTTGGCGCCGGTGTCGGATTATTTAATTCGTTATCATTCTCATTAATTTCGATGTATTACACGGGTCATGAGCGTGATGCCTTGATTGGCTATCGAGATGCGGCTGCAGCGATGGTAACAACTTTGCTGACGTGGGTCGTTGGATTCCTAATGGGCGGTGGTTGGCACGCCGCGTTTGGTGTGTACGCGCTTGGAGCAATCCCATTGGTCTTGTTTGGTTTGTTAGTACCTGATAATACACCAGTGGTTGAGGAAGAGCATGTCACTGCGAGTGGTCATGTCCGCGTAAATGGGGCGATGATTTTTTCAGCAGTATTTGCATTCTTCTGGTTTACGGCATACTTTGGTATCACGGTAAAAATGGCACCGGTATTTGCCTGAGCAAGGTTATGGAACAGCTGCGGATGCCAGCTTTGTCACGGGACTTGTAACAGCATTTCAATTCTTGTCTTCATTGTTATTTGGCCAGATTAAGCGTTTGTTAGGGCGCTACTCGATTGCGATTGGCGCAACATTAGCAATGGCGATGGTGTTCATCTTGATTCAGAGTCAGTCACTTATCGTATCAGCTGTAGCCGTTGCTGGTTACGGATTTGCGTTTGGTATGGTTATGCCAGGAATCTTTAGTAATTTAGCAGCTGAGACAAACGCGGTCTCACAGACGTTAGGATCAACAATGATGTTGGTGGGGATCAACGTTGGTGTGTCAGCAAGCCCATATGTGCTTAAGGCATTGAACGGTTGGTTTAATCAAACAAGTGAAATTGCTAATTACGTGATTATTAGCTTTATGTTATTGTTATTAGCCATTGTAGCCTTTATGAAGGCCGCAATTCGCTATGAGCGTCATACTGATAAATTGGGTGAGACAGCTCGTGAAGGAAAGGGATAAACATGGAAAATCATTATTTGGCCATCGATGTCGGTGGTACCAAAGTTAAATATGGTTTAGTTAATCATAGTGGGGAATTGGTTGAACGTGGTAATCAACCAACGAATCGGCAAAATTTAAAGTCATTTGTTGCGCAATTACAGGCGATTATCGCATTGTATCATGACGATATTCGAGGTGTTGGTATTAGCTTGCCGGTGCGTGTCAATCATGACACTAGCACTATTCACGCCGGAGTGATGTGGTCGTTTTTAGATGGCGTCGACTTAAAGAAGGCGTTGCAATTAGATTTGCCATTAGCTATTGAAAATGATGGGAAAGCCGCTGCGCTTGCTGAACTATGGGTAGGTGAGTTAAAAGGGGTCGCGAATGGTTTAGCACTGGTTCTTGGAACAGGTGTTGGTGGTGGTTTTGTAATTAACGGGCAGTTACATTACGGTGCTCATTATGAAGCTGGTGAATTGTCATTTATTTACCATAACATTACCACAGATCGTGTGTCGCGATTTGGGTTTAGCGGGTCAGCTGTTGAGATGATTAAGGAAATCGCGACTGAATTAGAGTTGCCGGACGTTCATGATGGAGAAAAAGTATTTGAGTTCATCAACGCTGGTTATCCGCAAGCTACGCGCATTTTTAATCAATATGCGCAGACAATTGCGTTGCAGATTCAAAATTTGCAAGCAACGGTTGATATTGAACGTGTCGTGATCGGTGGTGGTATTTCAGCCCAACCGATTGTCACGGCAACTATTCGTGAAGCATACGAGTCTTTTTACAATGGGAATCCGTATATTAATCGCATGATTAGTCATGTCGATATTGTGCCCGGTAAATTCGGCAATGATGCTAATTTGTATGGTGCGATTTACCGTTTGCTACTTGAACTAAATCAAGAAGCTTAATATGAGTGCTAATCGGTGCGATTCCGATTAGCATTATTGCGGCTAGCCGCAACTGAGGGAGTACTAGCGTATGCTTGTCTTTCACAATCTCAAATTAAAATATCAACAAATATATGGTTTTTTCTTATAACTATAGAGTATTCCCTCAGAAGAAAGCAGACATACCTGATTTTTGGTGTGTCTGCTTTTTGCTATTTCATAATTAAGATTAAATAACTTATTTGTTAGCTGTCGTCAAAAGTAATTCGTATGTAGGTGCGTGTGTTGGGAAACAGTTCGTAACAATTGTACTAGTACAACGATGTAAGCATTTCTGACAAATATGATGGTTATAAAATGTGATGGTAGTAGACTTTAGCGTAGAGCAGTATGTTGAGGAGGCAGAAATGAATCGTACAGAACTAAATGATTTGATGAAGGCTAATGACCCGTTCTTTGAACAATTCTCCGCAATGGATGACGAAGTATATGCTGATGGTGCAATTCCAAAGCGCTATAAAGAATTAACGGGATTATCAATTTCAATCGCGACCCGTTGTGATGAGTGCGTCGATTTTCACCTTGGAAATTGTATTGAATTAGGTATATCTTTGGATGAAATCAAAGACGCAATCAAGATGGGTGTAATTGGTGGCGGTTCAATTACTTATCCGCAGTCACGCAGAGCTTATGGTAATTTACAAGATGGTGGATTGATTAAATAAGCATGTGAAGGGGCCACTAAAATTGTTAGCCTTTCTCAGATGTTTTGGAGTTAGTCCAGCGATTGGTAACTATCCCGCAATTGATTGGAACAGAACACCGTCAGAAGATAAGTGCTTAAAGATTACCTTTTTTAAACATGAGTATCAAATAAGGGAGCGTGTTATGTCTAAAATAAGCGAATTTATTACTGAGTCAAAGTTCACTCCAGAAGTAATCGCAGCAATTGTACTTCTAGGACTATTTATTGCTGGGTTTGGCTTTGGTGTGTGGGTTGGGCTTCCTAACTAAAATAATTAATTAGAATACTATAGAAAAACATCCGGTTAATGACCTTATTTAGGTTGTTGATCGGATTTTTGTGTTGTTAACAGTATTCAATTCACCTATATCATTTATGTAAAACATGTTTGACAAAATGTAAAAACAATTTTACAATAAATCCATGGAAAATAAGATTAAGTTATTAAGAACACAGCAAGGACTATCGCAGGAAAAGTTAGCAATAGCAACTGGTGTCACGCGCCAAACTATTAATGCTATTGAGGCAGCAAAATATGATCCGTCACTTGCATTAGCATTTTCGTTAGCTAAAGTTTTAGAGACAACCGTTGATGATCTTTTTGGAGGGAATTATGATTAATACGAAGTTATTCACGTTGAAGACTGCAATCTTTCGAACGGCCTTAGCACTCATTCTTGGTGTATTAGCTTGGCAAATTGTATTGCAGGAATCGGGAAGTGTTTACGTGATTATTGCGGAGGCATTATTGTTCGGCTGGTATCAAAAGAGTACCGGTGTTAGTTTAACAGGTAAAAAAGGGAGTGCATTTAATTTAGATATTATGTCTGTGATGTCAGATGATCCGCACAACGATGAACGAGAGCTAAACAACATGATTCGAGCTCATTTAGCAGCATCACGAGTTTTGTATATAATGTTTGTTTTGTATTTAGTAGAGATAATTGTTGTTGGATTGTTTATGGCAGGTCTTTCGAAGGTGATGATCATAGACCTATCTATTGGCTATGTACTGCTCACCTTGATTGTTATGGCATGGACGAATTATTTTGCATACCGGTATTTTGATGAAAATTTTTAATCATATTACGTTGAACGGTAATAAATTGTTCGAGCGAATAGTCATCTGTTGATAACGGACATTCAAAGTAGAGTTACTATCACCAACATAAAAACAGCCTGACGACCACTTCTTTACGTGATCAGCAGGCTGTTTTTATGTTGTTAAGGATTTACAATTGGTGTAAACGGTTTTGCTCTCATCTATTGATTTAAGTGGTAAAATTTAGCAAATAATAGCTAAACCATTGCGTGGGTTTCTTTATTCATGACTGATAGGAGATGAACATGGCAAGTATTCAAGACATTGCAACGTTGGCCGGGGTGTCGAAGGCGACAGTTTCCAGAATTTTAAATCAGGATCCCAATTTTTCAGTTTCTGAGGTTACCAGAAATCGAGTTTGGCAAGTTGCTAATCAGCTCCATTATAAATTAGCTAATGTAGCTACCCGCAATCATCAAGATAAGTTGCATTTAGCAATGATTACAGCCTTAACGGCACAGGAAGAATTAGCCGGTTTATATTTCCAAGAAATCATCGCAGGTATGAATGAACAAGCCAATCGTTGGGGAATGAAGATTGCAGATCGAATAAGACTTCCAGTAACTGATGAAATTGATTGGCAAAATTTATCGGTCTATGGTGCCGTTCTCGTTGTCGGCGTGCTGACGGACGATGTGTTAGCAAAAATTTACAAGTACAATAAGAATATCGTAATTGTTGATGACAGTCGTATTTTCGAAAACTATGATGTCATTCGAAATGATTTTGGTCGGCAAACTAAGCATTTATTAGACCTGCTTTCTGAAAAAGGTCACCAACGAATTGCGTTTGTTGGCGGACAAACACATTTAGTTGGGGCAACTCAAAGCGAGCAACACAATATGCTAGATGTTCGTCATCAAGCGTATTTAGAGTGGATGTTGTTGCACCGTTTAGAAAATTATACGCAGACATATATCACTGAATGGACGTCCGAGGGGGCGATGCAGGCGACCAAAAAACTTCTCCAAGAAGGGAAACGACCAACCGCAATAATGGCAAGCAGTGATATACAAGCGATTGGTGTTTATCGTGCGATTCAAGAAATGAATTACAAGATTCCGGATGATATTGCGGTGGTTAGTTTTGATGGCATTGATACTTCGGCATATCTTTATCCATCGTTAACGAGTGTGCGACCAGCCGCAAAGGAAATCGGCAAGGAAGCTATTAATTTAGCACGTGAAAAATTAGTAGGTGATCGAGAGTCAGCAATTCAATTAACGATTAATTCAAAAGTATTGCTAAGAGAAAGTATCTAAATAATAACTGTATTGATTGATCGAGAAGATCTGGGGCAAAGTATTAATTTGTCCCGGGTCTTTTTAATTTACGAGTTGCATAACTAAATGTAAGCGTTTACAATTTAAGTTAGTAAACAAGTAAACGAATTTTGAAGACGCTTGTTGCTATTAAAATAAGCCTTGGGGGGTAAGGTACGATGGACAGAGTGGGTGTTCAGTCTAGTCAAAGTTCAATGCAAAGGGCGCTTTCACGCGTGTCGTATGCATTTGGTGCTTTTGGAAATGATGTATTTTATGGTGCTCTTTCGACATATTTCATCATGTTTGTGACGACACATTTATTTAATACGTGAGATAAAGCGCAGAATAATCGGATGATTATGTATATCACGGCAATCATTACGATTTTACGTGTGGTTGAACTGTTAATTGATCCGTTTATTGGTAATTGGATTGATCGGACAAAAACACGTTTTGGTCAATTTAAACCTTGGGTGGTAGTCGGTGGAACCATAACATCGATTATTTTGCTATTACTGTTTACTGATTTAGGGGGACTGAATCAAAGTCACCCATATCTATATCTAGTTGCGTTTGCATTCTTGTATATCATCATGGATATCTTTTATTCATTTAAAGATGTTGCTTTTTGGTCGATGATTCCAGCGTTGTCATTTAATTCCAAAGAACGTGAACGAACTTCTTCTTTCGCCCGAATTGGATCAACGCTAGGTGGAGGACTAGTTGGTGTGGTTGTAATGCCGCTAGTGTTGTTCTTTTCAGTTAATCAGGATAACGGTACAGGTGACGCGCGTGGATGGTTTATCTTTGGTTTAATTGTTGCCTTAGTCGGGATTGCAACGTCATGGATTGTTGGATTAGGCACGAAGGAAGTTCAGTCTGATCTGCGTAAGAATGAAAAAGATACTGTCGGATTCAAGCAAATTTTTGAAACTCTGGCTAAAAATGATCAATTGATGTGGATTGCGTTAACTTATGGTATTTATGCCATCGGGATAAATATCGAAAATTCGTTGGTGCTGTATTACTTCACCTTTATCATGGGAAAATCAACCCTCTTCTCAGTATTCCAGGGGGTCAATATTGTCATTAGTCTGGTTTCAGTTTCAATCTTCCCACGTCTAGTCGATCGATTTAATCGGCGCCGTGTATTCGCGCTTTCCATCGGAATTATGATGGCAGGTCTATTAGTATTTTCAATGGCGGGCAAGTCATTTGCGTTGGTTTTGATTGGTGCAGAAATGTTCCAAGTACCACAAGCTGTCATCTTCTTGGTGGTGCTAATGATTATTACAGACTCAGTGGAGTACGGTCAGTTAAAATTAGGGCATCGTGATGAATCATTAACACTTTCTATTCGTCCGTTGTTGGATAAGTTAGGTGGCGCGCTTTCAAATGGTGTTGTTGGTCAGGTGGCGGTTATTGCTGGGATGACAACTGGTGCAACTGCGGCTTCAATTACAGCTGCTGAAGTCTTTAAGTTTAAAATCATGATGTTCGGAGTACCGGCAATCTTTTTGCTAGTTGCGTTCACAATTTTCTGGCGTAAGTCAACGTTGACTGAAACACGTCACGCGGAAATTGTTGACGAATTGGCTAAGACTTGGGGACAAAATATTTCTATCACATCTGAAACTAAGGAGACTGAAGCTAGTGTTGCTTTGCTCGCACCAGTGGCTGGGGAAATCATGCCGTTGTCGGCGGTTTCAGATGAAATATTGGCCAGTGGTCAAGTTGGCCGTGGTTTCGCTATCAGGCCCACCGATGGTAAGGTGTTTAGTCCGGTTAATGCAACAGTAAAGCAGGTATTCCCAACTCGACACGCAATTGGGTTGGTGTCAGAAGATGGTGTCGCGCTGTTAATTCACGTTGGGTTTGGTACGGTAAACATGAATGGAACTGGCTTTACTAGCTTGGTGACAGCTGGTCAACAAGTGGCAAAGGGGGAGCAATTGCTTGAATTCTGGGATCCGGCCATTAAGCAAGCCGGTTACGATGACACCGTGGCAGTTGTGGTAGCTAACTGGCAAAACTTCGAAGAATTTAAATTAGTTGCAGCAATAGATGGATTGGTAACACCGGTTAGTGAGACGGTCTTTACATTTAAAAAGAAAAATAGGGAGGATATCTGATTATGACACAAGGTAGTTTAATTTCGTTTGATGCTGAGACACAATCATTTCACCTGCATAATGACGAAATCTCATACGTGCCGGGCATTGAAGATGGGGGTGTATTGGCTCATCTGTACTTTGGACGCCGCATTAAGAAATACCATGGTCAATTAAAGAGTCCACGAATTGACCGTGGATTTTCTGGCAATTTACCGGGATCCTTTGACCGAACTTTTTCGCTGGATGCTATTTTACGCGAGTATAGCTATGAAGGGGATGGTGACTTTAGGTCACCAGCGCTTGTGATTAGGCAAGCAGATGGGAGCCGGTCAACGTTTTTCAAGTTCCAGGACTATTCAATTTCAGATGGGAAGCCTGGGCTAACTGGGCTGCCAGCAACTTACGTACTGGATAATTCTGAGGCGCAAACATTAACAATCAACTTGGTGGATGATGTAAGTGACTTAACGTTAGCGATGAACTATACAATTTATCGGAATCGCCCGGTTGTAACTCGCTCGGTTAAAATTATTAATTATGGTCAACAAACAGTAAATATTGAAAAAATAGCATCGATGATGATTGACCTACCAGCTGGTGAGAAGGATGTTATCTCCTTGCCAGGCGGCCATTTGAACGAGCGAAATATTAACCGTGAACCGATTACGTTTGGTACCAAAACGTTCCAAAGTCGACGTGGTACAACTAGTCATCACATGAATAATTTTATTGCGATTACTAATCGAGACACTGATGAATTTCAAGGTGAAGCACTTGGGCTAAGTTTGGCATATTCTGGCAATCACAAAGAAGAAGTTAGCAAAGACCCATACGGTTCTTACCGCATTTCGGTTGGGATTAATGATGACCAATTTGACTGGGAAATCGCCAGCCAGGATAGTTTCCAAGCGCCAGAAGTGATTATGACGTATTCGCATGCCGGGTTGAACGGTATGAGTCATGCGTTACACGATTTATTACAACAGCGGATGGTACGCAGCAAGTACAAGAATAGTCCGCGACCAATATTGGTTAATAATTGGGAAGCGACATTTATGGATTTTGATGAAGCACGACTATTGCCAATTGTGGACGAAGCCAAAGCATTAGGAATTGAAATGTTTGTTCTTGATGATGGGTGGTTCGGCCATCGTGATGATGATATGACATCCTTAGGTGATTGGCAGGTCCTAGATAAAAAGTTTCCACAGGGGCTCCAGCATTTTGCTGATTACATTCATGAACGCGATTTGAAATTTGGCATTTGGTTAGAGCCAGAGATGATTTCAATTGATTCAAAACTTTATCAAAATCATCCGGAATATATGTTGCGAGTGCCTAATCGAATGCCAATTCCATCACGAAATCAGTATGTACTCGATATCGGTCGGCCAGAGGTGCGCGAAAATATTCATGGTCAAATTAAAGCGCTACTTGATACAACAGATATTGACTATGTGAAGTGGGATATGAATCGAAGTTTGGCGGATATATATGCAAATGATTTATCAGATGAGCGTCAAGGTGAAGTGATGCATCGATATGTATTGGGGTTATACCAATTGTTGGAGGATTTGACCACAGAATATCCTGATATCTTGTGGGAAGGCTGTTCGGGTGGCGGCGGTCGTATTGATGCTGGTTTCATGTATTACATGCCACAGTCTTGGGCTAGTGATAATACGGATGCCGTTGCACGCATGAAGATTCAATATGGTACGTCATTAGGCTATCCAACATCTTCGTTCACGTCGCACGTATCAGAAACCCCTAATCAGCAGACTGGGCGTGATACATCGCTCCAAACGCGTGGTGCAGTCGCAATGAGTAGTGTCTTTGGATACGAATTAGATTTAACGCAGATGACACCAGTAGAAAAGCAAGCTGTCAAAGCGCAGGTTGATCAATACAAGGATATTCGGCAATTGGTGCAATACGGTCGATACAGCCGACTTATTGATCCAAACAAAGGAAACCGAGGCGCATGGATGTTCGTGAGTGATGATAAAAATGAAGCCCTCGTATTTTCGTTTAAGTTGTTGTCGGATGGGCAACCAGAAAATGAGATACTGAAGTTAGTTGATTTGGACCCGAACAAGACGTATGAGAATGTGGTGTCGGGCGATGAATTTGGTGGCGACGAATTAATGAATGCGGGTATTTATGAACCGAATGTTTTTGAAGATTTTAGCGCAATAATTTATCACTTTAAGGCCAAATAGTTATAGATTAAATGTGACAGTGATGTTGTTAACAACATAGATTTGAAAAATGACATGACCAGGAAAATACTAAATTATACTTATGAAAAACGGTCTGTGCGGCTCAAACTGAACCTCAAAAATTGATGTAATGTTTAAGTGGGCAACTGGGCGGAAATATTTCGGTATTGAACCGGAGTGTTTCCGCCCAGTTTCATTTTAATCCACTATGTGTGTACTGGAAGTATCCGGCGACCTGGAACAATTTTAGAAAGACATCGTTGGTGGCAACACCCCATAAAGCCATGTGTTGTCTCTATACAAGAAGAAAAGCCAATCCTTATTTTTCAGGATTGGCTTTTTGAGTATACTGTTATTTTAATAGATATGCATGAAAAAGAATAAATGTAATTTGAACACTATTAACAACGATATTTCGGATATTGGGTTATATAAATCGAGTATGTGACTAATCACTCTAAACTAGGAAGCAAGCCAGTCTGTACGACGAGCAAGGCAATCGTTCATATGTTGAACGTAAGACTCAACATCATTCAAATTTTGGAAAGCGAACGTAGATTTATCTGTGGTGAAGTTTACGTCCCCAAAAGGGCGATCGGTTGTTAAATTGGTTACATCACCGTCACCTGACAAAAACATATGTAGACCATTCCACTCAACGTACTTCTCAAAGGTACCAAACCAACTCAAATACTCCTTAGGCGCTGATGTCAAGATTATGGACAGGCTTTTTTGGCACCGGGAGGTACTGCACT
>ERZ772879.101-NODE-101-length-66980-cov-5.616212_pt1 | contig 66980 bp, 66 predicted proteins | sample MGYA00580582_ERZ772879 | MGnify/ENA primary metagenome ERZ772879 (study PRJEB29015, sample SAMEA2737682) | human gut metagenome | biome: human gut; feature: human-associated habitat; material: faeces | place: China | collected 2012 ... | reverse complement strand
GGCTTCAAGAAGTTAATGTTGTCCAAGAAGAATGGCAAAGCGGCATTCCAGTACTTCGTTGCCATTTCGAAGTCTTCCAAAGCCGTGTAGCTTTGTGCCAAGTTCCAGTACAATTGTGGATCAGCTTCAGCATCGTCGTCAGCCAAGAACTCGTTCAACAAGTTGATGTTTCCAACGTGGTCTCCCATGGCAACCAACAAGTTTGAGTATCCAATCGTCAACGTCAAATCTTCAGGGTTGTTCTCCAAGGCCTCACGGTAGATACGGTCAGCTTCTTCGTCCTCACCTTGTGCTTGTGCAACGGCAGCAGCACGCGTGTACAATTGCGTGTTAAATGAATCAACCGCAATACCGGCTTGGTACGTAATCAATGCTTGTTCCAAATCGTTCTTGTCTTCGTACAATTGTCCCAAAGGCTCGTACAAACCAGCGTATGATGGGTCAAGTTCTTGCAACTCTTCCAACGTATCGATGGCCTTGTCGACCTTTTCTGGATCAACGGCGTACGTCATTCCCAATTGGAAGCGGACATCAGGCGTCAAATCGGCATCCTTGATTTGCTCCAAGTAACCCAATGCATTCGCAAAGTTACCCGTCAAAGCGTAGGCAACACCGATACGTGATGCGATATCCAAACCTGAGAAGCGACGCTCACCGGCCTTCAACAAGTCACGGTAGAACGGAATAGCCGTCTCATAACGACCCGTAGCAAAGTAGAACTCAGCCAAAGCGAATTGGATAATCGTTTCTTCAGGTGCTAGGTCAAAGGCTTCACGCAACTTGGCTTCTGCTGCTTCGTTTAGGCCTTCAGATTGGTACAAGTCAGCCAACACCAACAATGATTCAATGTAAGCCGTTGAATCAGGTGAAATCTCGGCTAGATAAGTAATCGCTTCATCCGTCTTATCTTCATCAATCGCAATGTCAGCCAAAGCCGTACGCAATTGATCTTCGTCGGGATACTTCTCCAACAACTTTTGGTATGCACGCTTAGCTTGGGTTGAGAATCCCAAACCATACAATTCTTCCGCTAATGAATAAATCGTGTCGTCATCATCATAACGTAATGATGAGGCGAATGACTTCTTCGCATCTTCCAATTGTCCACCAGACAATTCATCAAGCATTCGTTCTGCAAATGTTGCCATATGTACCACTCTTCCTTCTTGTATAAAGTCAATAATATATCATACATAAAAAGCGCTAGGAATGCCAATAAAAAGGTACCTAGCGCTAAATGCTACTTATTTTCAGATGCAGCCTTTGCCTTCGCGCGTGCTTTGGCCAACAAAGCCTCACGTGCAGACAGCTTTTGATCACGGGTAACAGCGCCCTTTGACGCTGCCCCACGTGCAAAATCATTTGACTTGATTGTTCCCTTGCCCATCATGTCTACCTCTTTTTCAATCTCGTTACTTACATTATACCCGAGATTGCCAAACTACTTCAAAGAGTTGTTCGTCAAATTGATAACATTGGCAACTGATGCACCCTTAACCGTCTTCACCTTCAATGTGACATCGTCACCCGCTTGCATTAACAACGCGTTTTGCATCTTAGAAGGATCCAGCGTGTACATTGTCTCATCATTTTCCAGCTTGAAAATCACCACTTGCTTATCATCCAACGTGGCATTCGCGTTAACACGTGCAACCTTACCAGTGATGCTTTCGGTCTTAATTGAGGCATCGTTAGCACTGGCCGTTTGGACGCTACCAGCCAACGCATTACGGTAAGCAGCCAACGCGTCTGAGGCATTAGCACCTTCACCAATAACGTTTTGGTCCGCCCCCTTGATGTAGGCGTACTCACGGAAACGTTCATTCTGATCCATCATTGAAACCACCCAAGTTGGTGTGCCGTCAATGTTCATGATGACTGGGTTTGAACCATGCCACTTGTTTTGGGGATGCAATTGCTTAGCAACCTTAATCGCCCCATCAGAGTCCATGATACCAACGTTCTTACCCGTGTAGAATGACAGCTTACCCGTACGCGTGCTAATCAATGAGTATCCCTTATCAGAATCAGCATTTGACGTCACCGTTGTGAAATCATCAAAGTATGAAATTGAACGGTCGTTGTTGAAGACTGGCGTTACGCCACTCTCTGAACCATTTTCAGTTGGCTTGATTTGGTTCTTGTGACGGAAGTTAAATGCATATGGGTTACCGTAAGCACGGTTCATACGCGTTGCTGCTTCTGGTGACACACCCGCATCAACCCATGCTGGCAAATCCTTGGTGCTGTAGACCGTCGTCTTACCAGTATCAGCGTTCGTCAATGACACGTGGATATCATCGTACATCAATTGACCAGCCCAACGCACATTAAGCAACGTTTGTACCCAGTAAGCTTGGTCATTGTTGTCGATTTCCAAAATTGGTTCACCCACTTGGGCGTACTTTGGATTACGCATGTAAATCTTACGCGCGATATTGTGTGAGAACCAGCTAGTCTCTGAGTAATCCAGCTTTTCCTTCACAAAGTGTGCCGTGTCATTAATATCCGTTGCCGAAATAATAAAGTATCCTGGCAATGTCCGGTTCATTAACCATGACATGAAGCCATTAAACTCAACTGGTGCCACGTAGTATGGCTTACCGTTGATATATTGAGCTGACAAATCACCCAAACGGTACATTGAAGAATCAGGCACTTGAGAGAAAGCCTTCTTCATCATGTTTTGTGAGGCTTGGGCTGACAAGGCGATTGGTTGATCATCCTTAGTCAAGGGGGCTTCCTTCTTAACCGTCGCTTGCACAGAGTTGTACATTGGACGAACCGTCAACGCTTGTGAAACACCAGCTCCCAATGAAATCAAAAACGCGATGATTGGGATAATGAATGGCCAAATCGTCAACCCTTCAAGGCTGATGTGCGTACCACGCTTCGTTACACGTTGCACAACTTGCGCTGATGCGCCGGTAATCAACGCCCACACAACGACAATTGCCGATTCAACCGCAACCGGCATCACCAATTGTGACAACGTTGGTACTGGCATCAACCAGTACACATAACCCGCGTTCAAGATTGTCACAATCAACATCGTCACCCATGTTAATTTTGTAATCTTAAACTTCAAAGCCCATATCAATGAGATTAGGGCGGTAATTTCTAAAACCAAAAATGAGGTTAGCATAAGAACTCCTGTAATTCGTTTGTGATAGGTTAAATTTTAGCTTAAACCGCCCTGAGTTACTAGACGAAAAAACGGACATCCGCGTGGGACGCCCGTTTTGTTACTATTCAGAATCGTGCTTTGACTTCAACTTAAATGTTGGCACGTCATCATGTGCGTGTGTGTGACCGAAATTAATTTCTGGAATACCGTGTTCCAACATGTGGTGATTGCGGTGTTCAAATTGATCATCTTCCCATGCCGCATCCACTTCTTGCCATGAGCCAGTACGAGCCAAAATTTCGCGGTACTTCGCTGGCATTTGCTTTGACCCAATCGCAATCAAAGCATCCGCATGGGCTTGAAGAGCCTCACTAAAGTCAGCGTGCGGTTCAGCAATCCAAGCGAACAAGCCAATTGTTTCCAATTCAAGTTCTTCGTAATCAGTTGGCGCAACGTCAACAAACGTATCTGGTGCAATGTCCATTGCCTTAGGTGCCACTAGCATCTTAGGGGCGACTTCCCACTCGTAAAAACCAGGAACGTCACGTGACTTTGACACTTGGTTAATCGTGACAATGCCAAGTTGGTAACCCATTGCCAAGCCCAGTGAATATTCTTCTGGTAGTGGCTCTTTACCGGATACCATCAAAAATTCCGTTACCCCTTCATCAGGTGCATACGGAAAGGCAATGAGTGCTTGTTGGCCAAGCATCACGTCATTTGCAATTGGTTGGGGCACAATCAGTGCTTTCATCATGTTGTCCTCGTTCTATTAATCAGCTAGCACATCGGCCATGCGGTTCATCAAGTAAGCCTCGGCTGCTTCGACTGCATCCTCAAGCTCTTCTGCATCATCTTCAGTAAAGTTGCCAACCGCCTCACGATTGTGTAGGTTGCGAATGGTTAACAACGTTGTGCGCTCGCCATCTGATAAATCAGTGTGCAAGTTCGCCAAAGCCTTGGCAACCGCCCCATCGTCAGCTGGCAAATCAGCGAACACCAAGAATGAGCGCATAATCATTTCACGCTGTGCTTGATAGTCGGCACGTACGTCAGCTTCCGGCAACTTTCCCTTAGCGACTTCGGCCTCCTCGCGCTCGGAAACACTATCAAGGTAGAGTACCGTTCCCAATTCAATGTTAAATTCATCAAAAGTCATGCCAAAATCTCCTGTGTAAAGGTTAGTAGTCTTGTTGCACTTATTGTATCACAGGCAAAAGTGCTTTTTGAAATTCTGCGACCGAACGGATACAATTGAGAAAACGACGATTCGGGGTATTCACAATGGTAATGGAGAATTATTTCAAAGACCTGCGCGCCAAAATTGGGCACGATGAAATTATTATGCCAGGCGTGGCTGGTATTTTATTTGACGAAACACGCGCAAAAGTACTCCTAGAGAAGCGTGGCGACGGCGAAATCGGTTGGAGTCTGGTTGGGGGGATGCAAAATCTGGGTGAGTCAGCGATGACCTCTTTGCAACGTGAGTTCAAAGAGGAAGCCGGTATCGATGTTGAAATCGCTGCATTGGTCGGCGTTGACACAAACTTCCACCACGTCTTCCCAAGTGGTGACAAAGCCCAAATCCCAATGTTTTTGTTTGAAGTCACGCAGACTGGCGGGGAATTGCAGGCTGATGGGGATGAAACGCTTGCCCTAGAGTTCGTTCCGCTCGCTAGTCATCCGAAAATGTATAACGTACAACACCAACTCGCTATCGATCAGCTAATCGCTGAGGTTCCGTACGGTTGGTATAACTAGCAAAAAAGCACTGGCAGACGACTTTAACAATCGCCTACCAGTGCTTTTTAATTACTTATCTTCTGACAAGAATGATGCAATTTCATCTGGCGTATCAACCAATTCGATGTGAATCAATCCACGCTTCAATTGCAATTCTGTTTCCTTTGTCAAACGAGTGGCTTGCTTCTTAGCTAGCTTTTCTGACTTCTTCATGGGTGAAATGCCTCTTTTCAGTTAATAAGGTTATTATACGCTATTGTTCACCCGTACGTCGAATTTGCGCTAAGTGAATCATCACCCACTCTTCAATGCGTTCACCAAGCTTCGTGTAGGTCATGATAAACCATGCCAGATAAACTACCACCAAAATACCAAAGGCACCAATCTCTGAATCTAAAATCGAGAGTCCGAAGTGGCGCAACACAACATTATCCAACAACGTGAACAAGATAGGCGCCACAATCACCAACGTTAGCGTCATCATCAACGTATTTTCACGATTCGTTTGTCGTGCATCGGCCTTTTTGTACTCTACTAATGTTATATCATGTAGTTGAGGGATCGTTAAAATCTCCGTGTCTGCATGTGTTAAGCCCGCTTCATGCTTCAAGAGCATCACATCCGTCATATTTTCGCCAGCCGTTAGCGTTACCAATAATTCAGCACGACGGCGTGGCATCATTGTGTATAAGTCGGTTGCGTCAATTTTTTCAACTTGGTAGCCATTTTCACCCTGGAAGTGGAATACGATTTGGCCGTCCTGATTTTGAACTAGAAAAAGCATAGCGCACCTCCTTCATGAAACTTTTTACCTTACTTTTTCTCTGTGCGAAAACCATTATTAACCAGAAAAAAGGTCGTTTCAATCTAAAAGTTCCATGAAATCGGTTACAGTCCCTTATACCATGCGATAAGTTAATTTACTGCGTCCGCTACCTTGTTTTGTGACCACCATTTGCTGTGGAATTTGTTGTTTCATTGACTCAACGTGTGAGATAACCCCAATCAAGCGGCCACTTTGTTCGACTGATGCCAAGGCTTCCATTGCTTGTGACAATGTGGTTCCGTCAAGCGATCCAAATCCTTCATCAATGAATAACGCATCAATCTTCGCCCCACCGGCCCGGTGTTGCACAACTTCAGCCATCGAAAGTGCGATAGACAGCGCTGCGATAAATGATTCACCACCAGACAGTGTGCTCGTTGAACGTACCTTACCGGCGTCTTGATCGTAAATATCGATGTCCAAACCGTTTTGGTTGGCACGACCAGCTTGACGGTTTGAGAGCACAAATTGGTAACGACCAGCTGACAAATTTCCAATATAGTGTTCGTTCGCATAGGCCAACACTTCGTATAGGAAACTGCGCAACACATACGGCTCAAGTCGAAGATTCTTGGTGTTCACCCCATCGACAGCCTGCGTCAACTTAATCAAATCAGCTGACTTTGCGGTAATCGCCGCAATTTGTTCTTCCAAACCAACGACCGTTTCGTGTTCCTTGCGCAATTTATCCAATTCAAATTGCAATTTAGCCTTAAGGTCACGTGCGATCGTCTCTGCTTCGTTAGCCTTCTCTTGCTGGTCTTGCAACGCGACAAGATCCGGCGCCGTTTGGTCACCAATTTCAGCAGTAACGGACGTCAATTGTTGCTTATTTTCAGCAACTTGCGTGTCGTACGTGGCGATTTCAGCACTCAACGTCGTAATCAAAGACTTATCGGCATCTAAGCGCGCCAGCAAATCATTGAACGCTGTCTCATCTGCCACCGGACCGGCCACGATTTCAGCACCCAAGCGTCCTGACATTAACGCAAATTGATCATTAGCTGCCGTCAATTCAGCCGTTAGTTCGGCTTGACGGGCTTGCAGTGCTTGGACCGTTTGTTGGGCGCTACGGACGGCTTCTTGCACGGCTTGTTGGCGCTTTTCAAATGTCGCAATTTCTGACGCTAATGTTTGACGCTCATCTTCATACGTCGCAACATCCCCTAGCTCACCTTGCGCATTCAATTGTGCCAACGCCTCTTGATCAGCCTGCAATTGGCGTTCTTGTTCTTGCAATTGCGCCGTTGTTGATGCAACTTGCTCTTTATACTTACCAAGTTCTGATGTCAAATCAGCAATTTCGCGTGTTGTCTTAGCCTGCAACGTCGCGTTCTGTTCAACTGTAGCCTTCACGGCATCGTACCGTGCAGTCACCGCCTCTGACTCATAGGTATCTGGCAATAAATCAGTTGGGAATGCTTGGCGCCAATCGGCATACAGCGTTTCATATGACTCCGCTAGGTCGGCCTTTGCTTGGTCAAACGATGTCGTCGCCTTCGCAACCGCGTCTTCCAGTTCATTAACCGATGCCTTCACACCCGCTTCATCCGCGATAGCACGTTGCTCAGCTGTTTCAGCCTCTTCAACGGCAGCCATCGCCACCTTCAAATCTTCGTACGTTGTTTGCACAGCGTGGGGGTCTTCGTTCTCACCAGTGTAGATCTGACCGCAGACGGCACAAGGTTCACCGACCTTCAGCTCATTATGCAATTGCTGAATCATCACATCGCGACGAAGCGCTGCCTTGGACTCACGCATTGCAATCACTTCTGCCAATGTTGTTTGCGCCGCGGCTAACTTGTGTTGTGCGGATTCGTATGATGCTTGTGTGCTTGCCAGGCTAGCTTGCTGTTGATTCAAACGCGCTTGTGCCTGTGATAGCGATGCAATACGACCCGCAAAACCAGCCAACGCCGTTTGTTGCGTTGCAACATCGGCCAGTGCTGTTAAACGCTCATTTGCATCCGTCATCTTTTGGGTAACTTCTGCAACATGTTTTGTTGTACCAGCTTGCATGTCATGCAATGCCGTCAAACGTTCTTCAGATGCGTGAATCGTCTTTTGTAAATCGGCTTGACGCTTGGCATTTGGTAGCAACGTTTCCGTCACTAACGTCAATCGCTCACGTTGCGCAACAACTGCCGTTGCGCCGGCTACCAAAGTTTCCTGTTTTTGACGTGCAGTTGCTTCAGTCTTTTCCGCTTCGACTAACTTGTTGGCTGTTTGCGTCGCTTCGTCAGTCAAACGTTGCACCGTTCGCTTCGCATCGGCAACCTTAGCCACTAAGTCACGTTGTTCATTTCCCCAGTTTAAAAGCGCTAAGTCCGCGCGCTTTGCTGCCACATCTTCTGCTAAAGCGGCCAACTGTTCTGCTTGTGCCTGCAAAGTTTGTTGACGTTCAATCGCTTGCGCCAATTTTTGACCAGCCTGCAATGCGGCTTGGGCAGTCGTCAAAGCAGCGGCCGATTGCTCATGAACCGCCGTTTGTTGCGCAACCGCGGTTTGGGCGTTAGCAACTTGAGTGGCTAAATATGCCACTTGTTCTGTTGGTGTTGGGGCAATTTCAGCAATGTTTGGCACATCCCAGCTAACTTGCTTCAGTGCCGCCCGCAACTCATTCGTCAAACTTTCAATCTGCTTGTTTGTATCCTTACGTTGATTCTTCAATGCTTCAGTAAACGCATCGAAGATTTCTGTGCCAAATAGGCTACGTAAAATCGTAATCTTGTCATCACTTTGAGCCGCCAAGAATTCACGGAATTGATTCTGTGGTAGCAAAATAATCTTGCGGAATTGGTCCGCTGTCAAATGCAATAACTCCTGGACAGTTTCATTAACTAGGGTTGCCTTTTCACCCAAATCGGCAATCGGCGTTTGCAAAGAATCGTCCACTTCAGCAAATGACACTTCAGCCTTGCGTTCTGTCGTGTCGTCATCTGACTTTGCACCACGCTTCTTTTTCAGTTGTTGTGTTGGCTTACGGGCAATACGGTAGTACTGACCATTATGCTCAAACCAGAACGTCACCGCCGTTTCAGCCGTCGTCGGTGCGAACTCACTACGCATCGCTTCTGGCTTGCGATCACCTGTTCCTTCACCGAATAGTGCATATGTCATGGCGTCGAACATGGTTGTCTTACCAGCACCAGTATCACCTGTAATCAAAAACAGCTTGGACTCCGTAAAACGTTCAAAATCAACGGTCGTATCCTCATACGGCCCAAAATATTCAAGATGTAATTTAATAGGTCGCATATTATCCCTCTTCCGCTTGTGAAATCGCAACTAACGTGTCTGACATCAATGTTTCTTGCATCGGCGTCAACGATTCCCCCATTACTTCTTCATAGAACTGACTAATCAAGTCTTCATTCGAGATATCATCATCGACTGGTTCCGGCACAACTTGCTGATCCAATGCAATTTTTGGCATGTCATACTGCAATTCCACGACATCCCCGTAAATCTCCGTCAAATCCGCCCGCGCGTTTGACGATTGCGCCGCACCTTGAATGCGAATACTAAAGAAGTTTGCGTGGGCGCGTTCATATTGTTGGTAAAATGCTGGATCAGTCAACGTTTCAAACGTTTCTTGCAAGACAATCAAATCCTTTGTCGGTGCAATTGGATGCCAGCTTGTCGTCACACCTGCTTCAGTTACATCAACAATGTAAACACCCTTTTCAGTTTGGGCTTCCTTGGTATTGAACTTAACCGGTGAACCTGAATAACGAATCGTCTTTGTTGGACTAGCTTCGCGCAAGTGCAAGTGGCCCAAAGCAACATAATCAAAGTCTGCAAATTGTCCCGCCGTAATGTCCTTCAAGCCACCGACACGTGAGTTCGTCTCACTCGTAAATTCATAATCTTCGTTGTCTGAACCCGTCACATAATAGTGCGTTACCAAAATATGGCGCTTGTCTGGATTAAAGTTTGCGACCATCTCGGGCACGATACGCGCCATGACTTGTTCAATTGATTGATAGTCCGCAATTTCATCTTCAGCCACTTGATAGTAAACACGCGCAGCCGTTGGTTCTAAGAATGGCAGCATGAAAATTTGTGCTTCCTCAGTTTCGACCGGCGTAAAAGCTTCCGCCAAAGTCGTATTGATGTACAAATTAGTTTGTTCACGCCATTCGTGACCGGCTCCCAGACGCGTTGCCCCATCGTGGTTTCCTGAGACTGCATAAATTGGCAAATGATGCGTCAAATTCATCTCGCGTAGCATCGCCTCCAATGCCGTCACAGCACTTGTCGGTGCAATGGCACGGTCATACAAATCACCGGCCACAATAATACCGTCAACCTGTTCATCCAGCGCCAACTGTAAAATCTTCTTAAAAGCGGCTTTTTGTTCCTCTAACAATGAGAAGCCACCCAGTTCTTTACCGATATGCCAATCGGCAGTATGCAAAAGCTTCATAAGCCTTCCTTTCATGCACAATTAGAAAAAAGTGGTCCAATCACCTGATTGAAGCCACTTTTTGTGTTTTTAGAGTGTATCCACAATTTCGTCGAAACGTTGTTGGATGTAGTCACGTGATTGCAAAAGCTTTTCTTGCTCATCCGTTGTCAAATCAAGCGTCGTTTCTGCCAAGACACCATCACGACCAATAATCGCTGGGTATGACAAGTACATTCCCATGTCATCGCGACGGTTTGAGACAACCAATTCAGCATGCGCGTCAGCCATAACAGCCTTGGCAATGCGAATTGCTGACGTTGCAACACCGTAGCTCGTGTAGCCCTTACCATTCAAGACCGTGAAGCCACCCTTACGTGCTTCCTCTTCGATGGCCGCCAAATCAATATCGCCGGCATCAGCCAACGTCACGATTGGTTGACCCATCACGCGCACAGTTGACCAAGCTACGAATTGTGAGTTACCGTGCTCACCCAAGTTGTAACCTGAAACAGAACGTGGATCCAAATCAAACGCCTCACCAACTGCACGTTGCATACGCGCCGTGTCAAGCAAAGTACCGGTTCCGATAACCTTGTGAGCTGGGAAACCAGTCACGTGTTGGAACAAGGCCGTAATCACGTCGACCGGGTTTGAAATCACGACCAATACGCCGTGGAAACCAGATTCCTTCAAGTTTGTGCCGACTGATTGCACCATGCTGCTGGTAAACTTCAACTCAGCAAAACGGTCACCGGTTGGGTTGTCTTGTTGCAACTTGATGTTCCCCAGTGTTGAAATCACAACATCAGCATCAGCCAAGGCTGCCCAATCGTTAATCACAATGTTACCGTGCGCTTCCAAGTTCGCCATTGCGTCTTGGAAATCAATTTGATCAGCCTTCACCTTCGCTTCGTTTGCATCAATAAAGACGTAGTCGTCGGCTACACCTTGTGCAATCAATCCGTGTGCTACCGCAGCCCCAACGTTTCCAAGGCCGATAATTCCAATCTTACGTGCCATAAAATCCCCCAAATTGTTTTTGTCGTATGTTCATTATACAAAAAAGAGACGTTGTTCACCACTGAACAACATCTCATCATTATTTTAGTCAAACAAATGCTTAGTCATCGCCATCATCACGGCAGCGACAATCATCACGATCACCAATACCAAATAAACGACGTTTTGGATGACCCCATTCGGATTTGCGGTAAAAGCCATACCATAAAGCATTGGACCGAATGCAGACATAAAGTAACCACCAGCTTGCGCCATACCTGACAAACGGGCCGTTTCAACTGGCGAAGATGTCTTAGCAGCAAACATTGTCATGGTGTACAAAAAGAAGAATGACGTTGCGAAACCAATCAAAATCGTCAAGAAGAACCAGTACACAACTGAAGACGTTTCTTGATCAAATAGCATCACAGCACCAATTAGCGACATCACGGCAGCGACTGCGATAGTCGCCAATGTCCCCTTGCGACGCATGTTTACCAGAATATTTGGCACCAAAATTGAAATTGGCATCCCGATAAATGAATAGAATGACATAATCACCGAGATTGATCCGGCTGAAACATGATGCTGCGCCATCATGGTTGGTAGCCAAGCCACACCTGTGTAATTAATAATCGCTTGTACCCCGAAGACAACCAAGAATGGCCACGCCTTAATGTTGGTCCAAATCTTCTTCTTGGGTGTGTTAGCATCGTGATGACGACCACGCGTTGCAGGCACTTTTTCTGGCACACGCATTGACGTGTAAATCCAGAATCCAAGCACGATGGCTGGCAACAAAACTAGTAACCACATGACAGCGTGCCAACCGAACGTTGCCACCACCGGCGCCGTCAACAAACTAAATGTCGCTGACCCGATCATAATCGTGAGTGAGTACATTGATGTGTATACACCCACCTTATGTGAGAAATATGACGCGACGAATGTTGGCATAAAGACGTTCAAGTGCGCAATTCCTGCACCAACCAGAACCGTACCAATCAGCATCGTTGGCATCGTCACGACCAAGCGCAACGCTGTACCCAAGAAGATTGATGCCAATGACAACCCCAACGCCTTTTTCAAGCCAAAGAACGCCATCGTCTTTGACGCAAAATTAGAAATCAGCAGGAACATGACCAACGGAATCGTCGTCAAAATTCCCAGTTGTCCTTTATCAACACCCAACTCACCTGAAATCTGCGTTAACATCAAGGGGAGTGTCGTAATGGGTGATCGCATAATCAAGCCGATCAAGAGGACACTTGCTGCTAAAATTGCGCCATTTGACGCTACTTTTTTATTACTCCTACTCACCCTGCTTTCAAAAACGTAAAAAACCTAGATTTCTAGAATATCATTTTTTCGGGCAGTAAAAAAGCCGTCATCCGACGAAATGACAGCTTTTCTGTATTATTTACGCAACACCTTGCGGAATGGCACACTAAGTAGCAACGCTAGAATAAAGCCAACCAAGACTTGCATGATATTTGCCGGTACGCCAGTCAAGCTTGCCAAAGCTGCGCTCGGCATAGTCATCTTGGCGCCACCGGTTAGCCAAATCAAGAAAGCGCCGGCAATCCAGTAACCAACAACCATGACCGAACCGCCTAAGAAGTTACCCCAAACACGCTTGCCAATGCGTTCGTCCATCGCAAACTTACCAAGCACCCAGCCTTCAAGGCCGTGAATAATGAATGAAAAAATCATCCATTGTGGGTAACCAGCTAGCAAATCAAGCAGTAAGCCCGTCAATCCACCAACAAAAGCCCCAGTTTTTGAACCATAATGCCAAGCCGCAATGAAGATTCCTGTTTCGACCAATGACACGAAGCCAGTTGGCGTTGGCAACTTCACCACGTAACTCAACACAATATTAACAGCAATAATAACCGCTGCAATCGTTAATTGCTTTGTTTTCATGTTATTTACCCCTTAAACGGCGGGCAGCTTGCCACACATTACCAACGGAAAAATCATCGTTTAATGCGACACCGTTTTTAATTCCCCAATAAACAAAATCTTTAGCATCTTTCACCGCGTCTACCGGCGTTTTACCGGTCGCTAGTTGACTTGCAATGGCTGAAGCAAATGTACATCCAGCACCATTGTTAAACGCACTGTCGAGCTTCTGAGAGCCTAGAAAGGTAGGTTCTGCCCCAGTCGTGACAACATCCGTCGCCTCGTTACCAGCTAAGCGTGCCCCATCTTTTACAACAACCGCGTCAGCCCCGAAACCACGAATAATTTCTGCAGCTTGTGCTAAATCGGCTTTATTCTTAATCTTAATGCCAGCCAACAATTCGCCTTCAACCAAGTTAGGCGTCGTCATAGATGCAAGTGGCAACAAGTCCTTTTGGAAGGCTGCCACCAACTCGACAACATCCACATCGTCCGTTTCTTTAAAAGCCATCACCGGATCAATAATCACCGGCATGTTCGTCGCATACCGACGTAGATAATCCGCCACCATGTGTACGTGACCGACAGTCGGCAATAATCCAACCTTCACACCAGCGATATCATCCAAAGCGAAAATTGACTGTAGTTGCGCATCAAGGACATCCAACGGCACGGGATGAATCGTAAAGTCATCCTTAGTCACCGTAACAATACTCGTAATCACGCTAAGCCCAAAATAGCCATACTCATTAAAGGTCGCCAAATCAGCCTGTATCCCACCGCCGGCTAAAATATCCGAGCCAGCAATCGTCACCATTTTCTTTGGATTCTCCATCAACTTCGCTTCCCTTCACAAGTCATACATGTAGTTTATCACAGAATATATTGTCAGAGTATGAAGAACTAATATGCGCACAGTATCGTTCTAAGTCCTATTTACAGTACTCTGAAACTAAGGCATACTGGATAACGTGGTTGCAATGGATTGATCCCCGGCGCATCACGGCAGTGTGTCTAGGTTCATAGCGTCCCTTCCCACCTTCAGTAACTTACTAGGAACCGAGGAGGGTAAACAAAATGCTTCCTAAGACTATTAAAAGGATTTTGTGTGATTAGTTTCGTTGAAGCCAGTCCGTGGGCTGCGCTGATCGTGCTTATCTTAGCCTCGCCAAGTATTATTCGAGCGATTGCAACGTTATACGTGGCAATCAAGCGGGTAAACTTCGAGACAAAAGAAAAGCGTCCACCACACTAGTGATGGACACCTAACCAACTAATTCCTAGGAACCTGTCGCCCGTTGAAGCTCGACCCTTCAGCGGGCTTTTTGTATGTCAAAATTCTACCATACTTCACTTGAAACTGTCTATTTCACAGAAACTTGGCCGTTGCCAAAATAAAAACGTGGCAACCCACACAGGGCCACCACGTTTTCAGGAAGTCTTACTTGACCGCATCCTTCAAGGCCTTACCAGGCTTGAATGCAGGAATCTTTGAAGCTGCGATTTCGATTTCTTCACCAGTTTGTGGGTTGCGACCCTTACGAGCAGCGCGCTCACGAACTTCGAAGTTACCGAAGCCAATCAATTGAACCTTTTCATCCTTTGCAAGGAATTCTTGGATTGCGGCGAATACTGCATCAACAGCTTCGTTTGCATCCTTCTTCGTAAAGTTAGTTGAAAGAACAACCTTTTCTACCAAATCTTGCTTGTTAGCCATGCTAATGTTCCTCCTGCTTAATAGCTTAATGGAATTTCCCAAATGTACGAAATTGAACGAATCGTTCTTTGATTTCGTTATTTAGAATAGCATAGTTAAAACCCCATAACAACCCACAATGTGCTAAAAACGTTGATATAACGCGGTTTTTCCCACATTTTCACGTTTTATTCACTGAATGTTTGTTTTTCAGTACTTGTCTATTGTTCGGTATTCTTAGGTATGCAGCCAAATAAAAACCTCGTAGTGAAAATCGCTACGAGGTTTTTTATCATCTATTAAGTACGAGCACGCTTAATCAAGTGAATTGGCGTACCAGTAAAGTCGAATGACTTACGAATTTGGTTTTCCAAGAATCGTGCATATGAGAAGTGCATCAATTCAGGATCGTTAACAAAGACCACGAATGTTGGTGGTTGGATAGCAACTTGAGTCGCGTAGTAAACACGCAAGCGCTTTCCGTTTACCGTTGGCGTTGGATTCAATGCCAAGGCATCCATGATAACTTCGTTCAACGTTGCTGATTGCACACGCTTTTGGTGGTTCTCGTTAACTTGCTTAATCAACTCTGGCAACTTGTTCAAACGTTGCTTCGTCTTAGCAGAAACGAAAATAATTGGGGCGTATGACAAGTATTGGAACTCATCACGAATTTGCTTTTCGAAGTCAGCCATCGTGTGGTTGTCCTTCTCAAGCGTATCCCACTTATTAACGACGATGATAATCGCACGACCAGCTTCGTGGGCATATCCAGCCACGTGCTTGTCTTGTTCGCGAATACCTTCTTCGGCGTTCAAAACCATCAAAACAACGTTAGAATCATCGATGGCACGCATGGCACGCATAACTGAGTACTTTTCAGTATTCTCATATACCTTACCACGCTTACGAATACCGGCCGTGTCGACCATCACAAATTCATCACCTTCAGCAGATGTGAATCGCGTGTCGATGGCATCACGCGTCGTTCCAGAAATATCTGAAACGATAACACGTTCTTCACCAAGGATGGCATTAACCAATGATGACTTACCAACGTTAGGACGACCAATGAATGAGAAGCGAATCGAATCGTCTTCTTCTTCTTGATCAGTCGTTGGGAAGTGAGATACCACTTCATCCAACAAATCTCCCAATCCAGTACCGTGAGCACCAGAGATTGGGAATGGATCGCCAAATCCAAGTGCGTAGAATTCGTAGATTTCTGAACGCATCTCGATGTTATCGACCTTGTTTACGGCCAAAACAACAGGCTTCTTTGAACGGTACAAAATCTTTGCAACGCGTTCGTCAGCTTCAGTCAAACCTTCTTGGGCAGAAACCATGAAGATAATAACATCAGCTTCGTCAATCGCAATTTCAGCTTGTTGCACAATTTGTGTCATGAATGGCTCATCAGCCATATCAATTCCACCAGTGTCAATCAAACGGAATTCACGGGTCAACCACTCAGCGCGTGTGTAAATACGATCACGCGTTACACCTGGGGTATCTTCGACAATTGAAATACGGTCGCCGGCAATACGATTAAAAATCGTAGACTTACCAACGTTTGGGCGGCCAACAACGGCCACAACAGGAAATCCCATGTTACCCTCTTTTCTGTCAGTCACCCAAATGGATAACTAACGGTTACTTACTATTCTCTATTGTACCGGTTTTCACCGGCACTGTCTGTTGTCGTGACCAGTAGAAAATCGTGTTTTAACGAAATTAAGCGTGCGTTGAGACAACCCAACACACGCTTAATCTTTTGCGCTATTTAAAGCTTATTAGTTGAAGTCCTTGAAGATATCTCCAAAGGCGTCACCCAACGTAGCTGAACCCTCTTCTTCTGAAGTTGAGTAGTTAGTTGGTGCTTGCTCTTGGCGAGGACGACGTTGACGACGAGGACGGTCATTGTTGTTTGAACCTTCTTCGCGTGCAGGAGCCTCTTCCAAAGCCTTGATTGACAATGACAAACGTTGCTTGTCAGGGTTTACTTCCAAAACCTTAACCTTAACCTTGTCACCGGCCTTCAAAACATCACTTGGGTTAGCAATGTGCTTGTGTGAGATTTGTGAAACGTGAACCAAACCTTCAACACCAGGGAACACTTCAACAAAGGCACCAAAGTCAACAACGCGCTTTACAGTACCTTCCAAAACAGTTCCTTCTGGAGCTTCAGCAGCTGCAGCTTCCCAAGGACCAGGTTGCGTAGCCTTGATTGACAATGAGATACGCTCCTTTTCAGGATCCAATCCCAAAACCTTAACCTTAACTTCTTCACCAACTGACAAAACGTCTGATGGTTGTGAAACGCGCTCGTGTGAGATTTCAGATACGTGTACCAATCCGTCTACACCACCAAGGTCGATGAATGCACCGAAGTTAGTCATGCGGGCAACCTTACCTTCAACGACGTCACCAACTGACAATTCGTTGAATACGCGTGACAAAGCTTCTGAACGCTCTTCGTTCAAAACGTCACGACGTGACAAGATCAAGCGGCTGTCAGCAGCGTTGATCTCGATAATCTTCGCGCGGATAGTTTGACCCTTGTATTGGTTCAAATCTTGCACGAAACGGTTCTCGATCATTGAAGCAGGTACGAATCCACGTACACCTTCAACGTCAACAACCAATCCACCCTTAACGACTTGCGTTACTGGTGCTTCCACAATGTCATCAACATTGTGCTTGCTTGCGATTTCTTCCCAAGCACGACGAGCTTCCAAGCGACGCTTTGACAATAGGTATGATCCACCTTCCTTGTCAGAACCGATAGTTGATACAACTACCAAGTCCAATACGTCTCCAACCTTGACAAGGTCGTTAACGTTTGCATCACGGTCAGCCGTCAATTCGCGCATTGGGATAACACCCTCAACACCGGCACCTTCGATACCTACGATAACTTGACGAGCATCGTCAATTGCCAAGACTTCACCCTTAACTACATCGCCAACCTTAACTTCGGCTACGCTGTCAAGAGCTGCCAATAGCTCGTTGTTCTCTTCGTTCATTACAATATATCCTCCTGGTCACACGACTCTAGTAGTTATTATACCGAATCCTTTTATAAATTACTAGTAGTCTTTTACAACTTTCTTTATGTTTTTTGTTAGTTTTGCGTCTTTTCCGCAATAATGGCCTTAACTGCGTCAACGACACCGTCAATTGACAAACCAGTCGTATCCAATTCAACCGCATCATCCGCCTTCTTCAAAGGAGAAATTTCACGGTGTGAATCAAGATAGTCACGCTTCTCAATGGCTGCTTCAAGCTCTTCAAGTGCTGTGTCCATCCCCTTAGCTTGGTTTTCCTTAAAGCGACGTTGGGCACGCTCTGCCACTGAAGCAATTAAGAAAATCTTGACTTCTGCATTTGGCAAAACCGTCGTGCCAATATCACGACCATCCATGACAACACCGTTCTCTGAAGCAATGTCACGTTGCAAGGCTGTCATTGCTTCACGAACAGCGGCGTATGAAGAAACAGCTGAAACATTAGCCGTTACTTCGACTGAACGGATTTCTTCAGTTACTTCTTGACCATTCAAGAAAACACGTTGCACTGGCTCACCAGGTTGGAACGTAATGGTCAAGTCAGGCAACAAAGCTGTTACGCCTGATTCGTCATTTGGATCCACACCGGCTTGAAAAGCAGCCAACGTGATTGCGCGGTACATTGCACCAGTGTCAACGTACACAAAATTTAAGTCTGATGCCAAAATCTTGGCAATCGTTGACTTTCCAGCAGAGGCTGGTCCGTCAATTGCGATTTGAATCGGATTCATAATCAATTGTCCTCACTCATTTAGATACCAACTAATTGTACGTTAATTTCGCACAAAATAAAAGACACACTCCCAGCGGAATGTGTCTTTTTGGGATTACTTAACCTTCAAATCTTGACCATAGTAGGTTGAATAATTTGAGGCAGTCAATCCTGGGTTCAATGAGTACAACGCTTCAGGCGTCGTCCCATTGGCAACTGCGAAACTGTACAAAGTACCAGATTCAAACTTCACCGTATTGCCATCAGATTCTGAACTAGAACTTGAGGATGATGAGGCTTCAGATGACGAAGCAGCTGACTCTGAAGCAGCTTTGCTTGACGCTTCTGCTGCTGATTGGCTTGCTGCCTTGGCTTTCTTCTCAGAAGCACTAGCCGCCTTCTTAGCGCGTGACTCTGACTTTGCAGTTTCCGTAACTTTGCTCGTTGTAGTGGTTGTCTTTGTTGAAGTCGTTGCTGGCAATTCAGTGCTAGTTGTGGCATCAACTGGCTTGTTCAACGCTTGCAAATACTTATAGACAGGCACAAATGACAGAGCAATCACAATCAATACCAAAATCCCAACAACCATACTTACGCGTTGAGACTTGCGTCGGTTTTGCGTTCGTGAGTATTGACCGGTTGCTTCATCTTTAAAAGATGCCTCCCATGGCTGTTGTTCATTATTCTTCTCGGTCATGATTGGTCTCCTAACTTTCTCTCTTTGAATACTTCTAAGCATACACTAACTCGCATTCAATTTTGAGTGTCACACCTAATCCTTAACCTAAATTAAAAAGTTTTGCGACTTGCGTGCGCCAATCCGTCACACCTGCTAGTTCTGTAGGCGCTTCAGTTGCCACCAACGCGAGTTCTTCTGGGTGCCAATCTACGACACCAACAGACTCAGCATCATCGTTAGACTGTGCATCATCGCCAAAGTGATCCAGTAATTGACGTCGCAACCCTGCGTCTGACTTCGCGTAATTAACGAGATTGTACAAATCTTGTTGACGTTGTTGACGGCGCGTTTCAAACATCGTCGCAACCTCATCTGGATTCATACCTTGCTTTGCGTAAAAATCAAGCAAGTTTGCCTTGTCACGGCCAATTTCATCGGCTCCAAAACGCTTATCATAGTATCCCATGACAACTTCGCGGTTCGGAATCGTACCGTCGATCATGTTAAGTTGTAGGTTTTCGTCACCAGGCACATAAAGCAAGATGGCAGCCGATTGCTCACCATCACGACCAGCGCGACCAATTTCTTGTAGGTAATTAGCCAAGTCATTACTCAAGTGGTAGTGAATGACATAACGGACATTATCCTTGTCGATACCCATCCCAAACGCCGACGTTGCTGCAATAACATCGATTTGCCCCAACATGAACTGTTGTTGGATGCGGTAACGTGACATCGTATCAAGACCAGCGTGATAAGCAGCGACACGACGGCCGGTATTCTCAGCCAACCAATCCGCCATTGACGTTGCCAACTTGCGACTTGAGAAGTAAACAATCCCTGGTCCTTGTAGTTGGCGAACCAAATCAGCTAAGCGTTCACGCTTCTGGCCTTCGTTCGCTAGCGTTTCCGTGTGCAAATAGATGTTCGGACGGTCTACAGATTGACGATAGATAAACCAATCTGATTCAGGCAACCCAAATGGCACTGTGATATCCGTCATCATCTTTGGCGTCGCAGTTGCCGTCAACAACAGCAATTGTGGTTGTCCAAGTTTCTTGTGGACTTGTGGCAAAGCCAAGTAATCTGGTCGGAAATCCGGTCCCCAGCTAACAATTGTGTGCGCTTCGTCAACGACTAGTAAGTTAATCTTCACCTTACGCAAAGCAGATTGCACAACGGTTTGTCCCAACATTTCTGGTGACACAAACAAGAACTTGTATTGATCCAAGCTACGCAAAATCGTACGGCGGGCATCCTGTGGCAACGTTGAATTCAACGCGACCACCTTTGGTTCACCGGCGTAATTCAAACGCGCAACTTGATCTTGCATCAATGACAACAATGGCGTCACGATGATAACCAAGCCATCACGCATGTTACCCATCATTTGATAAATCAATGACTTACCACCACCAGTTGGCAACATGGCCAAGGTGTTTTTTCCAGCAGTTAATGCTTCAAGCACTTCTGCTTGACCCGGCTTAAATGAGTCGAAGCCAAACTTTTCTTTTAAAACCGCAGTCAAAGCTGTCTTATCCACGAGCGGCCTCCTCTTGCTTCGTCAAATAAATCTCGTACAAACGGAATAGGAAGAATTCGAGTGGGTCGTCAGATGTACGAACCATACTAAACTCCCAGTCGTTAATCGGACCGGTTAGGTGTTGTTCAAAATGCGCAACCACATCCGGTGTCAAATAGTTCTTATATGGAAAATCATTCATTGGTAGCCAAATTGCCGCGGTCAACAAGTGTTCGCGAATCGTACCAATCTTCAAACGACGGCTTTGGACCATTTCATCCATTGGTCGACCAGCGATAACGCCGTTGTATGAAGCCTGCACACTATTAGGCAATAATGGGCGGTGCGCAACCAAATCCCACAACAACTTCAATGGCGTATTGGCCCCACGTTGCAACTCTTCCGACCAAATGGCATATTGATCAATTTGCCAGAAATAGAAGTCATCTTCGGTCCAAGTTGCCGGGAATCCCAATTGCTCAAAGTTAAGTCCTGGCGTTTCGTGGCCGACCCAAGTTGCAACCAAACGATCTGCATCTTCTTGTGGGCGACGTTGCAAGAATCGTTGAATCGTCAATGCCCAAGTTGCAACCAAGCGTGGTGAATTCATATTGCCATACCACGTCTTAACCGTCAGCATCGTACGTGGATCAATTTGCAATGGATAGTACTTCTTATTGCTGTACGCCACTTCTGACACCACTTGATTTGCCAACCAAAAGGCTTGCATAAAGGTCAACACATCGACCTTAAGCAACGTGCTCAAATGCTCTGGCATGTAGTGATTTGCGGCATACTCAGCTTGTGCTTCTTGACCGGCTGGCGTCAAAACAAGTTGACCTTCTCCTGCCTCAACCAGCAATCCTGCTTGCTCCAATGCGGCAATACGGGCATCAAATGTGTCCTTATCTAGGCGAGGCATCAAACCTGAAATTTGCAACAACCCATAGCGCAAACCCCAATATTCCGTTGACACTGTCACCTGACGCTTCAATAAACCAAAAATCACCCTGTGACGACGAGGTTCAGACGCCGAAAACAGGGTGATCAAGAAATCATTTGTCAACTGCTTGACCACCTCTCATGTATTTCTTCCAAGTGTAATGAAGAAACCAAAACGGTGCAAGCAGAATAGGACTTATTTAATTAAGTTGTGAGCGGGTCGTGTTAATAATTTGACGCAACCCCAAATAGACCAAACCTGAGACGGCTGTCAGAATAGCCCCTTCAATCAAATTGAACGGAATAACCATCCATAATAGGTACGTTCCAAGACCAATCGTCTTCGCAATATCAAAGTTGGCAAACATCGCATATAGTGGTACTGCATACACGTAGTTCAAAATCACCATCGCCAATGTTAGACCAAGTGTTCCTAGTACAGCCCCAACGACATAACGCTTCGGCGAAATATCTTGCCGCTTCACAATCACCATGATGACCGTCAACAAGACTGCCATCGCAATAATGTTCATCGGCAAGCCAATGTAGTCGTTCACGCCTTCGTTATTCAACAGTAGCTTCAATAGTGAGCGCAGCAATAAAATGGCATAACCACTTTTCAAATCAAGCATCAACGCACCCAACAAGACAGGTACAAATGAAAAATCAATCTTCAAAAATGATGCCCCAGGAATTAATGGAAACTGCGGAAAAATCATCAAAACAAATGATATCGCAGCCAATAATGCAATAACGGTCAATCGACGCGTCTTATTCATAACAACAAACCTCCACCTGGTCGTAAAAACAGCCGGTTCCTTCGTGCCAGGGCGACACAAAGAAACCGGCTGTGACCAGTCAATCTATTTTTTCTTCTGCATACCAGACTTTACTGTCGGTCACGGATTCACACCGTGTCAGCCACACCAATAACGGATGTGGGTCGCGGACTTCTACAAAACGCAGTTACCGCCGGTCGGGAATTTCACCCTGCCCTGAAGATATTCAATTGTAGGTTAAGACTATCACGCGACTAACTAATGGTCAACCGTCTAGGTCAACCTTGTGACGTAGCTTGTCATAGGCGTGCTTCTCATTATTCAACAAATCATAGATACGACGAATCTGTGGGGCGAACCACTTCAACGTCAAATCTTGGGTTCCTTGCAACGTTTGAATTTGCAAACGCCCACGAATAATACCCGTATCCGGATTAATCGTGTTCACTTGATCAAGCGTCATGCGCAAAGAGTCCAAATGGAATGGCCGCCAATGTGCAAAATACAAAGTCCCGGAATCACCAAGCGCAAATGCATACCACTTGAAGCGACCAGTAGGTTCTCCCGCGTCGGTCAAGCCAGCCATTTTCGTTAGGAAAGCGACCACAACTGTTTCGTCATCAGCAAGCGAATTCTCAATATTCTTAAAATGCTTACGGCCAAGCCAGCCCATCGGCTTTAATAGCCAAGGCCAACCGGCAACTTTGTGTTCCTTCGCAAAGGCGTACATGCCAGGGCCAGTTTTCATATAATTACGGCCAGAACGTGTATCTGGTGTTGCCATCTTGCATCCCCCCATTCATATTTCATCACGATCACTGTGAAACGTTTCTGTGAAGCAATCAATCATCCTTCACACTTCTTCATCTTACTGTAATTGTAACAAAAGTCGAGCGGTTACATGTCCTGGATAGCTCGAACGTGGATGACATTACGCAAAAATAGCCAACCACCTGAAATAACAAAGACCATACCACCAGTAATCGGTGGCCAAACAAATGCCAAGCCAGTACCAATGAGCCCGATGCCAATCAACCAAAGACGACTGCGATTAACGCGCCACATTCTTTTTTGTTGTGCCGGATCATCCAAATGCTTAGCGATAACGTGGCTCAAATTGTACAAAGCAATCACGGACATGACATACACAATGCCATACGTCACACTCGGTGCCACACGGGTTGGGAATTCACCAAACCAAGCTGTCGTAATTGGCACCAATGACATTGGCAAAAACGTCAAGGCATTGGTCCACAACACACCACTATCCACTTTCTCGATATTACTAATAATCAAGTGGTGACTAACCCAAAAACTAGCCGTGATAATGAAGCTCACCAAGTAAGCCAAGAATGTACTTAGCCACGCAGCATTGCCAATCCCCGCCCACGTACCGATTGACGGAATTTTCAAATCCAACACCATAATTGTGATGATGATTGCAAAGATACCATCACTAAACGCTTCTAATCGACTTTTACTCATAACCTTCCCCTTTATCGACAAAAAAAGAGGCCTCCAGGAAGCCCCAGACGCCTCTATTATAGCTTACCAGCGTCCTGCTGACTTGCGGTATTGCTTTCCAGCCTTCAACGCTTGTACTTCTTCGTAACGCAAAGGACGGTACTCACCTGGTGTCAAGCCAGTCAAATCAAGCATACCGTAACGCTCACGAGTCAACTTCAAAACTTCGTGCCCGACCGCCTTCATCATTTCCTTGACTTGGTGGTACTTACCTTCGTGAATCGTCAACTTCACAATCGCCGTGTGGTTCTTTGTGTTCGTTGATTGGATTTCAGCACGAGCAGGCGCAGCGTTGAATGTCGTGTAACGACCGTTTTGCTTTGTCTTAACCGTGACACCGTGACGAAGCTTTTCCAATTCTTCATTCGTTGGAATGCCCTTAACCTTAGCCACGTAGACCTTGTCGATACGGTAACGAGGGTGCATCAACTTGTTTGCCAACTCACCATCGTTCGTCAACAACAAAACACCGGTCGTATCGTAGTCCAAACGACCAACTGGGTAAACACGCTCAGGCTCATCAACGATGTCCATAACCGTTGCACGGCCCTTATCATCACTATTTGTCGTCACAACGCCACGGGGCTTGTTCAACAAGAAGTAAACCAACTTTTCGCGTGAATCAATTGGCTCACCACTTACTTCGATCTTATCTGATGGTTCAACCTTGGTTCCCAATTCACGAACCGTCTTACCGTTGACCGTTACCTTACCATCCAAAATCAATTGTTCTGATGCACGGCGTGATGCAACTCCCGCTTGGGCCATCACTTTTTGCAATCGTTCTGCCATATTCTTAATCTCTTTCTGCTGTTTCAGCAAGTTCTGGCAAGGCTACATCAAATGCAGACCCGCCTTCTTCTCCTGGCATCAAAGGCAATGCCACATCCTTTTGGGCACGCAAGGCATCTAGTGCCTCAGCGGTTACCAACGGTGGTAACTCTTGCAAATCACTCAAACCAAAGTAGTTCAGGAAATATGCCGTTGTCCCATACAGAATTGGTCGGCCTGGTTCATTAGAACGACCACGTCCTTCTACCAAATTACGTAGTGCCAATTTTTGAATCGTTGCCTGTGATTGCACACCACGAATTTCATCAATCTCAACGCGTGTGATTGGTTGCTTGTATGCAATAATTGCCAACACTTCCAGTGACGCTTGCGACAAGGCTGTCGTCAACGGCGCCGTGAAGTAACGGTGAATCGTCTCAGCAAGCTCTGACTTAGTCACCAGTTGATACTGATCATCAGTCTTCAAAACGTCGAGCGCACTATTCTCGTCGCTCTCATATTTGGCGGCAAGATCTTCTAACAAGCCAATGACGGCGGGCTTTGCGAAACCAGTCGCATCAGCCATTTCCGCAACCGTGATGCCTTCATCCCCGGCTACAAAAAGCAAACCTTCAATTTGTTGTAAGCTAGTCTTCATCGTCAAAATCGACTCCCTCATCTGCAGTTTCGTCATAAGGTACATCACCTAGTGTCAGGTAAATTGCACCATATTCATCTTCTTGGGCAACCCGCAAATGTTGATGACGGACCAACTCTAGCATAGCTAGGAAGGTCGTCACCATCTTATCGCGACTATCATGCTCCCCAAAGAATGTTTCAAATTCTATTGTTTCACCAGGTGTCATTCGTGACACGATGGTTTTCATTTGCGCGCTGATTGACCACGTTTCACCACGCATGGTGCGCGGACGAACTTGTTTCTTCGTTCGGTTAGCGACCATTTGATTAAATGCTAGCTGCAAATCGAACAAGCCAAGTCCTTCTGGCAACGGCGCAACGTCAATATCGTCCGGAATCGCCATTGGTGCACGTGAAAATTGCAATTGACGCCCTTCTTCACGTTCACGCAAGTCATCAGCCGCTTGTTGATAACGTTGATACTCCAGCAATTGTGCCATCAAGGCTTCACGTGGATCTTCTTCGTATACAAACTCCGCCAATTCTTCGTCATATGTTAGTTCCTCATTCTTCGGAATCAGATATGACGCTTTAATTGACATCAACGTAGCAGCCATCACCAAGAACTCGCCAGCGATATCCAAGTTTCGTTCTTCCGCTTGATGCAAAAACGCCAAGTACTGCGCCGTAATTTCAACAATCGGAATATCCATAATATCCATCTCGTTAACTTTGATTAGGTGCAAGAGCAAGTCTAGTGGTCCTTCAAAGTCATTCAAGCGATAAGTTAAATCTTCAGCCATGCAAATACTTCCGCCATTCCGTCAAGATTGGTTGCGTGCTAATCGTGCCAACAATCGTTTTGTCAGGGTATCGCAACTTCATCGCCTCATATATGTCTGAACCGACAGCAATGCGTGACGTAACCGGTACTTCCGGTCCGAACACAACCAAGCGCAACACGATTGAATCAAATACCGCTTCAACACCCAAAACAGCAACGTAATGTTGCGTTTCAGTTGACTGCCACAGCAAGATTTCACGCGCCTCGCTTGCTTGATACCACTCGATTTCACGTTGCACAGAAGCCACATCATGTAAACGTGGCAAGTATGACAATAATCCCATCGCAATTTTCGGTTGATCTTTGCGTACCACAACTAGCATGTGTGGCCTCCTTTCTTAATTAAGCACGCGGATGACTTTTGCCATAGACTTCAGTCAAACGCTTATTTGAAATGTGTGTATAAATCTGAGTTGTCGAAATGTCGGCGTGACCAAGCAACTCTTGCACAATGCGTAAATCAGCCCCGTTTTCCAAGATATGCGTCGCAAATGAGTGGCGCAACGTGTGTGGTGACACATCTTTCGTGATGCCTGCTGCCTTCACCCAACCCTTAATCAGCTTCCAAACACCTTGGCGCGTCAATTGATGACCATGGTCATTTAGGAAAATCACCTGCTCATCTTGTTGCTTACCAAGGAATGGTCGTCCGTCGGCTAGGTAGCGTTGCAACCAGTGTGACGCTACATCCCCAATTGGAATGATGCGCTCTTTGTCACCTTTTCCAAGCGTCTGAATCAGCCCCAGTTCTAGGTGCAAATTATCCAAACGCAAATTAACCAACTCACTCACACGCAAACCCGTCGCATACATCACTTCGAGCATGGTACGATTGCGCAACCCCAACGGCGTGTTTGGGTCAGGCACCGCCAACAAAGCTTCAACTTCAGTGAGCGTTAAAACAGCTGGCAAATGTTGCGCCTTTTTAGGCGGATCAACTTGTGTCATTGGATCAATGGCCACCCAGTTATTGCTGGTCGCAAATTGGAAAAACTTTCGCAATGTCGACACCATGTGAATGACCGTGTTACGTGACTTGCCGTTTTTCTCTAGTTCACCTAGAAACGCCATAATCGTAAAACGATCAATATTTGCCAACGGCATCGACTTTTCTTGTTCAATTAAATACGTAAAGAAATGACGCAGGTCTTGCTGATAGGATGCCCGCGTATTGGCTGACAACCCCCGCTCCACCGTCAGATAGTGCAGGTAGTCAACCATATTATCTTCATATGGACCTACCTGATGTAACATCTTATTCGCCGTCGCTTTCTTCTACCAAGAACAAGCCGTTCTCGTTTTGCGTAATCTTGCGTTGCTTGTACAAGTTTCCCACAGCACGCTTAAATTGTGACTTTGACATACCAAAGTACTTCTTAATTTGCTTTGGATCTGACTTATCAGTAAATGGCAAGCTGTGCGTTGATGAACGTTGCAACAACGTCAACAACATCGCAGCGTCATCTGAAATTGCCTCGTAAGCGCGTGGACGCAATGACAAGTTCAACACACCGTCTTCACGCACGCCGATAACACGTGCATCAACTTCTTCACCAAGACGTGGTTCGCGTTGACGCTCATCTGGGTGAATGAACCCAAAGTTATAATCTGGTGTGATAACCAACGTTCCGACCATCTTCAAACGGTAAACCGTTGCCTTCACCTGCTTGTTCTTCATATCAGGCTTAGCTGGGATACGCACAGCTTGTAGGATGTCAGCTGAGGCCAATTCACCCCACAAACGGTCCTTCTTATCAATGCGCAACGTAATCATCAACATGTCACCGCGTTGTGGCCACAATTCCTTAATTGTTGGCAACTCATCCAGTGACACAACCACATCCTTGTTTGGCAAACCGATATTCACAAAGACACCAAGGTCACGGCGAATATCCGTTACTTCACCCCATGCATAGTGACCAAGACGAACGTCAGGAATATTCTTCGTAATTTGCAAGTTGTGCTTTTCGTTCTCGTATGCAAATCCAGTTACAACGCCACCAATCTTCAATGGCTTTTGCAATTCACTCTTGTCGATTTCGTATGTCAAACCGTCAATTTGTGCGTAGTAATACTTGTCGTTCTCATCCGTCACCTTGGCTGAGATGATTTCTCCAATTTTGTGTGTCATATTATTTTCTCCATATATCTCTTTGCATCAGCTGCATCAACCTAAGGTAGTCCGATGCCACAGCGCTGGCAAAGCCGTTGTTCAACTGACATGCCGTCAGTAAACCCATTTTCTGTCTACTCTAGTTTACCAGAAGTTAGGCATTATATGTAAACTAATTCGAATTCATTTCTGACATTTTCCCAGAGTTTTGATAAAATAAGTAGACATATATTTTATTTTGAAAGTGAGATACATCCTATGAAGGCTGTTGGTATGGAACCACAAGTCTTGATCGACATCTTGGTCGGATCAAAGATTGGTGTGGTTTACCCATTTGGAACTGATCACCGTGGCGACTTGGTCGTTACATCATACGCATTGAAGCAAGCTGGTTTGCCATCAAACATGGCTGGTGCTGTCGTGCAACTTGAAGACGTTGAAGAAACTGCACCCGGTAACTTCGTTTGGAAGTTTAACCCTGATGTTAAGTTGATTCGCCCATTCCGCGTTCACGGAACGATGGAATTGTTCGACGTTGAAGATGACTTGATTCACTACGAGCCAACGAACTGGTTCAACGTTGAAAAGGAAAACGAAGGTCACGCTAAGATTGCTGACTGGATGGAAAGCTATGTTGCTGAGCACCCAGACATCGACCGTATCCCACGTGCCGACATTCCTGAAGACATTGCTGAATTGGCCATTTCTTTCGATGACTGGCGTGCAGCTTACTTCGACTTCTTGTTCAAGCCAACTAAGGCGCAAAAGCAAGAATTGCGTACGAAGCGTTACGACGTTGACCCATTGTAAGATATAAACTAAACAGGACCTGATGACTCACAGCGAGTTCTCAGGTCCTGTTTTCTAATTCTGTAATTTTTCTTGAATCGCTTCAGCCAGTGTTTGGGAAAAGTTAATCCCCGCCTCGCGTCCCATGCGATCAATTGCATATGGAATCGTTAGTGTCTTTTTAACGGGGCGATTATCGCTTAACGCAATGTACTCTTTGACGTTTACATCTACTAACGTTACAACTTCATCTTCAGTTGCTATTGGCAACGTATAGACAGAATCCGGCAAATCTTGACCGTCGTGAGCTAACTCAACCGCCATTTCTCCAACGTATTCTCGCGCCATCTCGATTGCATCCGCTACTGACTTTCCCTGTGTCATACCATTAACCGCTGGAATTTCTACAAAATAGTAATCATCATCGGTCTGTGTGTGCACAATAATCGGATAAACCACTGTATCCTTCATCGAAGCCACCTCCTAAATCCCATGTTTCTTGAACAACCCTTCTCCTTCATTTTAATACGTAAAAAACACGTATACAATGTAGTTTTTACGCTTCGACAAGAAAGAGACAGATAAGCTAATTTTTTCCAATTTTATTTAACTTTTGCAATCAACGGACGCATCATCAACGGCGCAATGATTGTTGAGGCAATGATTACGATTACCATTTCACCAAACACCTGGTTCGACAAAATGTGGCCAGTTGCACCGATTTGGGCAATAACCAACGCCATTTCACCACGTGAAACCATCCCCGCGCCAATTGCGTTACTGGTGTACTTATCCAGTCGTGCCATACGCGCACCGAATCCAGCGCCATAGTACTTTGTTGCGACTGCCAAGGCTGTTAGCAAAATCATAATCCACCATGTTTCAGCCAGGTTATTAAAGACGACGTTCAACCCAATTGATCCAAAGAAGATTGGGAACACCGTCCATTCACCAAACAATTCAGTCGTATGCAACAACTTATCTGACTTTGGCAGCTGACGGAGCAACACACCAATAGCAAACGCAATAATTGGCATCACCGTGTTTAATCCCAGTCCTGATCCACCGAAAAAAGCTGCATAGGCCGTCACCAATAGCAACGCTAAAATATCATCTAGCACGGCGGCGCCCAACACAACGGCGCCCATAACAGTTCCAAGCTTTCCTTGCTCACCCAAAACTGAAATGGTAATTGAAATTGACGTGGCGGCGAACACGACACCCCAGAACAACGCAATTTGCCACTCGTAACCAAATAGCAAGGCAACAACCGGGAATACCGCTAACGGTGCCACAACTCCCATCAAAGCAACAAAATTAGATGCCTTGAAATTTTGCAATAATTGACGCGCATCAGTTTCCAAACCAGCATTCACCATCAGCAACATCACCCCAAATTCTGAGACAACGTGCATCAAATGTGATGGGGCAACCAATCCAAGCAGTGCCGGTCCCACAACCACACCGGCGATTAACTGTCCCACAACTTTTGCAAATCCTAACTTGCCAGCAATCCAACCAAATCCCAGTGTCACAACCAGTAATCCCAACATCATTACTATTTCCATATCTACCTCCTACAACTTACTTAATATAAGTTCAACAAAAACAAAAAAGCGCACACTCTAAATTCCCCTGGTTACCCACCCAGGAAACTTGAAGCATACGCCCAACCGAAATCTCTATTCACTTCTACAAATTATTGATTGCGTGAGAACAAGTTGCTAAATGGTGACTCACCAGTGTTCGCAACTTGCGTCAAGAAAATCTTGATGGCTGTTTGAGTTGTCAAACCTTGTGACTTGAAAATCTCATCTGCCTTGTCCTTGACATTGTCCTCGACGCGCAATTGAATCAGCTTCTCTGCCATAACGATACTTCCCTTCGCAATTGTCTTAATTTGTATATCTGTATTGTAGCACACGCGCAACAGACAATACTATCAATATCATTGCATATTACTAGGGAATTGTAGGGCGAAACTATGACTTTTGTTTGACCACGTCAAAATTCATATTATTTATTATCGGTATCAAAGATAATTGTAACTGGTCCGTCATTGACCAAGCTGACTTTCATATCAGCGCCAAACTCACCAGTAGCAACCGTCAAGCCCGTCGCTGCCAATTTTGTATTAAATTGGTCATACATCTTTTCAGCATACGCAGGTGCACCTGCATCCGTGAAACTTGGTCGATTACCGCGACGCGTATCGGCATATAGCGTGAATTGAGAAATTGACAGAATCGATCCGCCAACATCTTGAATACTTAAGTTCATCTTACCAGCTTCGTCTTCAAAGACCCTTAAGCCAGTAATCTTACGAACCAAGTAATCCAACTCCGCTTCCGTATCCGCATCTTGAATCGCGACCAGCAACATATACCCTTGCGCGATTGCACCCAACTCTTGGTCATCAACCGTCACACTCGCTGATGATACTCGTTGTAAGACAACTCTCATTACTTAAATGCTCGCTTTACTTCGTAGACATCCTTGACATTCTTAATTGAATCCATGATGTGTTCCAATTGTTCCAAGTTGCGCACGCCAACACTCAATGAAATATTCACATTGTTATTGTGATCAATGCGACCGTTAACAAAGTTCAATGACTTCGTTGTGTTATTCACCGTACGAATAACGTCATTCAACAACTTGTTTCGGTTAGTTGCTGCCACAGCCAAGTCAGCGTCATACTCGTTCTTCGTATCACCTTCTGGCTTTTCCCAGGCAACATCAACCAAACGTTGACCTTCCGTTTCAGCCGCACGCAAGTTTGGGCATCCCAAACGGTGTACTGATACACCACGACCCTTGGTCACATACCCGATAACTTCATCACCGGGTACTGGTGTACAACAGCGACCCAAACGAACCAACAAGTTGTCGACACCTTGAATCACAATCCGATCCTCACCGTGTTGTGGCTTCTCCTTCGACTTCTTGCTTTCGTTTTCAATCGTTTGGTGTTCTTCCAAAATGGCTTTTTGTTCGGCTGCTTGACGGGCTTCTTCAAGCTCCGCACGCTTTTCTTCTGTGAACTTGTTTGCTACACCTTGAGGCTTCAAATCACCAAATCCGAGCGATGCATACATGTCATCAACGCTTAGGAAGTGCAACTTTTCAGCTGCCTTTGCTTCGTTGTCAGCTTGCATCAACTCTTCAACATCAAAGCCTTCCTCAGCTAGCCAATCGTCAACCATCTTTTTACCAGCTTCGATGTTGTCGTCCTTATCCAGCTTACGGAAGTATTGCTTAATCTTGTTACGGGCACGACGCGTTGACACCAAATTCACCCAATCACGATTTGGCTTGGCGTTTTGTGACGTCACAATTTCAACAATGTCACCCGTCTTAATTGGGTAATCCAACGGCACCATGCGGTCGTTAACCTTGGCTCCCGTTGTGTGGTTACCAACATTGGTGTGAATGCTGTACGCCATATCCAATGGTCCAGCACCCTTTGCTAACTCAATAACATCACCCTTTGGCGTGAAGGCAAACACGCGGTCCGTGAACAAGTCGCCCTTAACAGACTCCATGAAGTCATCCGCATCACGCGCATCTTCCTGCAATTCCAAGATTCCTTGGATCACATTCAACTTTTGCTGGTCCGCATTTTGGACATCCGCCCCAGCAAAGTTACCTTCCTTGTATGCCCAGTGGGCGGCCACACCGAATTCAGCGACTTCGTGCATTTGGTACGTACGAATTTGCACTTCAAGTGGACGACCACCCGGTCCGATAACTGAAGTGTGCAATGATTGGTACCCATTTGCCTTTGGTAGCGCAATATAGTCCTTGAAACGACCTGGCATTGGCGTCCAACGCGCGTGGATAGCACCCAATACGGCGTATGTTTCAGGAATTGTATCTACCAAGACACGGATTGCTAACAAGTCGTAGATTTCGTCGAACTTCTTCTTCTTGTCCACCATCTTACGGTAAATTGAGTAGATGTGCTTTGGACGCCCGTATACTTCTGCATGTTGCAAATGCAATTCCGTAATTGCTTGCTCAATATCGTTAACCGCTTGGTCAACAATTTCCAAACGTTCTTGACGACGCAATTGCATTGACTTAGCAATGTCGTGGTAGGCTTCTGGCTCAAGATAGCGCAATGACATATCTTCAAGCTCCCACTTGATTGTCATAATTCCCAAACGATCAGCCAACGGTGCGTAGATTTCCAACGTTTCTGACGCAATGCGCTTTTGCTTTTCTTCACGCAATGCACTCAACGTACGCATGTTGTGCAAACGGTCCGCCAACTTAACGATGATGACGCGAATATCGTGTGACATTGCCAACAACAACTTACGGTGATTTTCTGCTAGTTGCTCACGTGATGACTTATATTCAATCTTTGACAACTTTGACACGCCATCAACGATTACAGCCACATCATGACCAAATTCACGTTCAACATCTTCTAACGTTGCTTCAGTATCCTCGACAACATCGTGCAGGTAACCCGCCACGACTGTATCTGGATCCATATGCAAGTCAGCCAAGATGCCAGCGACTTGAATCGGGTGAATAATGTAAGGTTCACCTGACTTGCGCTTTTGTTCCTTATGCAAGTTGTAAGCAAAGTCGTATGCTTTATCAACTTTTTTAACATGGTCCTCGTTCATGTACCCAGCAACGAGGTCATGCACTTCTTGTGCGGTCAACACTTTTGCTTCTGCCATATATTTATCCTCTGTTTCCAAACAACCGCCGATGGGGATTCGAACCCGCAGCGTGTCATTCGTGATATATCCATCCGGATAGTTATTGTTTATTGTAACGCATTCACACCCATTTTTAATAGTTATTCGTATTACAAGCATAAGTCATTTATTCTTCCTGCAGTTAATCTGAGAAAAATAAAAAGCGAGTTCTCATAATTCGGAACTCGCTTCATTAGAAACAGTCATTTAATCCGCCTGGAAAACCACGTTGTTGGCGCCCAAAACTTCTTGTAGCGCCTTCATTGTCGCATCCCCAGCCGATAACCAATTGCGTTGACCCAATGCCAACTTTTTACCATCGGCTTCGTATACTGCCAACACTGGATTATTACCGTGGTGCGACATGACAACCGCATTCAGTGCATCAAGTGCACCAGCCGCTTGAGCTGCAGCTGTGATACGCAAATACCAGCGCCCAGTACCTGGCTCAGTTGTCGCAACTTGCTCGGTCTGATTCTCAAAACGCTTGATAAACTGGCTCGCTTCAACAATCGTATTCGCGACAATCTGAATATCATCACGACCACGTTGTTGCTCGACCTTACCCGTCACTACCAAAACCTTTTCAGGTACTAACAATGGCGCCACGCGTTGGAAGAGTTGTGGGAACAGTGTAATTGAAATCGAACCTGACAAGTCCATCCCATCCACAAACGCCATTTGATCGCCCTTCTTCGTGCGAATCTTTTTAACATTCTCAACGTAAATCACGACCGTCGCCTGATTCATGCCAACTGCCAATGACGAAATATCAGTGTGACTGTTGTCAGGAATCGCCGCCAAGTATGGCTCAATTGGGTGTCCACTGAGGTAAACACCCAAGTAGTCACGCTCATACCCTAGCTTTTCAGCCGGCGTAAAGTCTTCAATTTCACGAACCTTTGGTGTTAACGAAGCAAACAACGACATCGACTCACCTGCCAATCCAATTGCATCAATGAATCCTTGCAATGACGCTAGAATTGATTTGCGATTGAATCCAAATTCGTCGAGCGCACCCGCATAAACCAGCGGCTCAAGTTGTTCAACCTTACGATACTTGCTCTCAAGACGGCCAATCAAGTTGCCCAAATCCTTGTAAGCCCCGTTTTCTTGGCGCTCCTTCAGGATTGATTCACGGAAATCACGACGCATACCCGCAATTGAAGCCAACCCCATCTGGAGCTCGCCTTGCTTGTTCATTGAATAACCTTGCCACGAATGATTGATACTTGGCCCCAGCAACTTAACGCCAGATGCCTTCGCTTCAGCAATATACGCGCCAACCTTTTTCTTGTCAGCAATAGCATCATTCAAAACAGCCTTGTAAAAAGCGGCTGGATAATGCGCCTTGATATAAGCCAACTGGAAGGCCAGCTTTGAATAAGCCACCGCGTGCGACCGGTTAAAACCGTACTGGGCAAACGTTTCAATATAACCAAATACTTGTTCGGCGACCTTTTCGTCATGACCGTTTGCTACCGCCCCAGCAATAAAGTCCGTCTTCATCGCGGCAATCTTAGCACCGTCCTTTTTCGACATCGCACGACGTAGCAAATCGGCACCGCCTAGTGAGAATCCAGCGAATTGTTGCGCCACACGCATAACTTGCTCTTGATAGACGATAACGCCATAGGTTGGCGCTAGAATATCCGCCATACTTTGGTCTGGTACGTCTTGCTTCTCTTGTCCATGCTTACGAGCCACGAAATGTGGAATGTTTTGCATGGGACCTGGACGGAACAGTGCGTTCGCCGCCACGATATCTTCAAAGCTGTCTGGTTGTAACTGACGCAAGATGTTCTTCATCCCGGCTGATTCAAACTGGAACACACCATTCGTCATGCCGTGACGGAACAAACGTAGTGTCGCATCGTCATTTAAGTTAATGTTGGCAATGTTAAAGTTGGCACCCTCTTCGGTCTTTTGAATTTCACGTAACGCGATATCCAAAATGTTCAGGTTTGAAAGTGCCAAGAAATCCATCTTCAACAAGCCAAGCGCTTCAACTGGTCCCTTTGGTAATTGCGTCACCAAACGACCATCTTCACCCAGCTGCACTGGCATTGTTTGCACTAGCGGATCAGCTGAAAGGACGACACCGGCAGCGTGCAGTGATGAATTACGTGGTAACCCTTCTAATTTACGCGCTGTTTGATACAACAATTCACCATCAACTGGCAAATCAATCAACGCATTACGGAAAGGTTGTGATGATTCATACGCCGCTTCCAGATTGGCAGCATCACGTGGCATCGACTTCGATAGCGCATCAATCTGCGTTGGATTTAAGCCAAACACACGCGCCACGTCACGGATAACCGCGCGTTGTGCCATCGTTGAGAACGTGATAATTTGCGCCACACGCTCATGACCGTACTTCTCGTGCAAATATGACAATACTTCTTCACGACGATTGTCAGGAATATCAATATCGATATCCGGCATTTGCGCACGTTCTGGATTCAAGAAACGCTCAAACAGCAAATCGTACGCAATTGGATCAACATCGGTAATCCAAAGTGTGTATGCCACTAGCGAACCAGCGGCTGATCCACGTCCTGGGCCAGTGCGGATAGCGCTTTTGTGCGCAAAGTTCAGCACATCCCAAACAATCAGGAAGTAATCCGCAAATCCCAGTTCAACAATGACATCCAATTCGTGTGCCAAACGTTCTTGATACACCGTCTCATCAACTGACAAACCATGCAAACGATTCTTTAACCCAGTTGTCGCCAATTCACGCAAGTAGTCGGCTGACGTTTGACCATTCGGCGTTTCAAATGGCGGCAACGTTACCTTTGACTTCACTAATTCAAATTCACTGTGCTCAGCAATCCAATCAGTATTCGCGACCGCATCCCCCAAACCACGTGCCACAAATTCAGCCGTCCACTCTTCAGCAGATTCCAAATAAGCTGTGGCAGGTTCGCGTTGTGCCTGGGCGACATTCGCAATGACCTCACCTTGACCAATTTTGCGAATCACTTGCGCCGCAAATTGATCTTGTGGGTCAGCATAGTCAACTTCCGTCAACGCTAGCAAACGGGCACCGGTGTTCTCTGACAATTGGCGTAATTGCATAATTAATTCATCACGCATTCCCGTCGACACACCCAAAAAGACATGGTTTGCATCAGTCACTGCACTAATACTTTGCACCATATCCATTGCGCGTTCCGGTTCGGCTCCCAAAATAACGGGCAACTCACCAACACTTGGCAACACAATATATAGGCCAGCCAAATAAGCCGTCAACATGTCAAACGTCACAGCTTCAGATGTCGTCTTCAACAAGCTGCTGATTGCCAGCAAATTGTGATAACCGGTTTGATTCTCAACCAACAACACCATTGGATAATGCTGTGAAGTGGCCAATCCTTGAATTGTAATTGTCAGACCGAGAATTGGTTTGATATCAGCTGACTTGGCAGCACGGTAAAAATTATCCATGCCGTATAAGACATCGTTGTCCGTCATCGCAACCGCGGTGTACCCTTTTGCTTTTGCAGAGGCCACGAGTTGACTTGGCATCATGGGACTTTGTAACAAACTGAATGCCGTTTTTGTTTGTAGTGGTACCATATCTGCCCCTTCCTGAACGTCATGGTTTAAATTCGTTTTAACTTAATTTCATTATAGCGATAACCCGAAAAAAAGACCACCCGCAGAACGGATGGTCTTTTAGAGTCGTGTGTACAACTATTAATCTTCCGCCTTGGCCGCATCCTTAGGAGCAGCAGACTTTGAGATAGCTGAAAATGCAACCGTACCGATTACACCAATCACCATCGCAAACAATGACGTAGTAGTTGCGTTGTATGAAGTTCCTTCAAGGGCACTACCGATGTAACCGATAATTTCACCCAAGATGAACGTCCAGAAGAAAGTTACGACGTACTTCATTTTTCTACCTCTTAGCCTCTTTCGGCCAAAATGATTTTACCTGAACAGTTTACGCCTATTTTCGAAAAAAGTCACACGTTAATTGCCACGCCTGCCAAAATTAGCGACGCGTGTACTTCACAATGCGCCAATCGTATTGATTGTCGTCATTAGCTGGACCAGAAGCAATCTCCTCACCAAGCCAAATCGTCTTATCAACAGGTGCCATCAAAACGTCACCCATAAAATCAGTGTCTAAGTACGTCACGTATAGAATGTCGGCTACTGGCAAGTAACTATCATAAATCGCCTTACCACCGATAACCGCAAGCTTCATGCTGTTTTCATCAGCAATACGCTCAGCTTCATCCATGCTGTAGACCTTGTCAAAACCAGCTGGCACTGCCAAATTTTCGTCGTGCGTCAACACCATGTTAATGCGTTCTGGCAATGCACGTCCGCCAAAGCTTAGCATGGTATTACGTCCCATCAACGCCACTTGGTGAATCGTTTGTTCCTTAAAGAACTTCATGTCGGCCTTTTGACGCCATGGAATCGATCCATTCAATGCAATTGTCCCATTGTTAGTTTGTGCCCAGATCAAAATCTTTTCAGCCATTATCGCTTACCCCTCTACGCGTTCTGATAGCTCTTCCCAGCGCATCATCTTATCTTCGAGCGCTTGGTTTGTTTCATCTAATTGTGCTTGCAACTCGCTTAACTTACCAAAATCAGCGCCATTTTCGACCATGTCGGCCTCGATTTGGCTAATCTTCCCCTCAAGTTCAGCAATGTCGTCTTCAATTGTGTCCCATTCTTTTTGTTCGGCCCACGTCAACTTCTTTTTCTTTGGCGTCTCAGTAACCGGCTTCTTTTCAGCAGCTGGCTTGGCAGGCTTTGGCGCATCCGTTGTCGGCGCCCCAAATTCTGCTAAGTAATCACTGAACATCCCACGGTAACGGGTAATTTGACCGGCACCACGGAAGATAATCAATTGGTCAGCAACCTTATCCAAGAAGTAACGATCGTGGGAAACCGTAATAACCGTACCAGCGAATGAACGTAAGTAATCTTCCAAAACAGTCAACGTGCCAATATCCAAATCATTGGTTGGCTCGTCCAAAAGCAATACGTTTGGTTGTTGAATCAACAACTTCAATAGGTACAAACGACGCTTCTCACCACCTGAAAGTTGACGAATCAACGTACCGTGCATGAAGCTTGGGAACAAGAATTGCTCCAAGAGTTCAGCAGCATATACGACGTTTCCATCACGGTCAGTCACTTCTTCAGCAACTTCAGATAGGTACGCCAACATACGCTTGTCCTCGGGGATTGGTTCTGTGACTTGCGTGTAGTAAGCCATCTTAACCGTCTCACCGATTTCAATCACACCAGAATCTAGTTGTTGCACCCCCGCAATCGCATTCAACAACGTTGACTTTCCAGTTCCGTTAGGGCCAGTAATACCAATGCGTTGGTTGGCTTGAATTAATTCATTGAAATCATCCAAAATCACACGACCATCAAAGGCCAAGCTAGCATGTTCAATGTTGATAACCTTCTTACCCAAGCGTTGTTGACCCATGTTAACTTCAACATCACCTTCAACTTGACGGGTACCTTGTTGCGCTTCCAAGTCAGCGAAGGCGTTTTCACGGGCCTTTTGCTTTGTAGAACGGGCCTTAGCACCCGTACGCATCCAAGCCAATTCCTTCTTGTAGAGTTGGGCAGATTTGTGTTCAGCAACCGCTTCAGCCTCAACACGTTCGGCCTTTGACGTCACATACTTCTCGTAGTTACCGATGTATTCGTACAACTTACCAAATGACATTTCAAAAATGCGGTTCGTGACGATATCCAAGAAGTAACGATCGTGGGTAACCGTCATCACGGCACCCTTGTAATCAGACAAGTACTTTTCCAACCACTCAATTGAATCAAAGTCCAAGTGGTTAGTTGGCTCGTCCAAAAGCAACAAGTCAGGTGCTTGAATCAACACTTGCGCCAATCCAACACGCTTACGTTGTCCACCAGACAAAGCTGACACTGGCAAATCTAAATTAGGCAAGTGCAATTGCGTCAAAATCGTCTTCACTTCAGACTCCGCTACCCAAGCATCTTCTTGCGTCATTTGTTGCTCCAACTTCGTGTAGCGGTTCAACAACTTTTCATCAGTTGGGTTAGCTGAATAAGCTTCCAAAGCTGCTTCGTAATCACGAATCAATTGGAACACTGGCTGGGCACCTGCGAAAATGGCTTCCATCACCTTCTTATCGCCATCTAGTGGTGGCTCTTGTTGCAAATAACCAATCGTGTAGTCATTTGGTGTGTCGATTGACCCACTATCAGCGGGGTTCAAACCAGAAATGGCATTCAACAAAGTCGTCTTACCAGTTCCATTTACACCAACAATCCCGACACGGTCGCCCGTTTCAATCAGGAAAGACACTTGGTCAAGCAGTGTTTTTTCACCATAAACACTCTTCAAATCAGTCGCGCGTAGTTGCTTCATTACTTATTCGTCTCTTTCTCTACCATCTTTTGTGCTTCAGCTTGCAAAACAGCGTGGTTGTTCGCCAAATCACCTGCAACGACCTTACGTTCAAGGGTTGCCAAAATCTTACCAAACAATGGTCCTGGCTTGAGGCCCATGCCCTTAGTCAAATCACCGCCGTTAAAGGCCAATTCGTTCTTTGTCTTAATCTTCAAGTCAGCATAGCGACTTTCCAGCTTTGGTACATCTACCACAAGCTCACTCAACGTCGCAACACGAAGCGCATTATCAATAGCTGCACCAGTTTCGTACAAGTCCCAGGCTTCAACGTCGCCCAAGCGCAACTTGTTCAACAACTTAATTGATGCCTTGATGGTCTTCACCATGTCGTTTGAGTGCTTCCACTTCTTCAAAAACAGCCCCGCATCTTCAGGCGTCAAGCCAAGTTCAAAGGCCAATAGCGTCCACGCTTCTTCGTCGTTTGCCGGTTGTTGATCAGCCAACAAATCAGCATAACCAATCAAATCAATGTCGACTGTTTCAAGACCAGGCATGTACTTATTCAACGTCGTAGCAATCATTTCAAGCAAACCGTAGCGGGCTGCCTTACCTTGAAGGAGCTTCGTGAATTCGACATTCGTACGCTCAATCGCAATGTTGGCCAATAAGTGTGCGTTGTCCTTAACGGCTTGAAGCGTCTTCTCTTCAATCTTGAAGTCTAATTGCGCGGCAAAACGAACGGCACGCATCATGCGCAAGGCATCTTCGTGGAAACGTTCTTCTGCTTCGCCAACTGCACGCAAGATGTGATTGTCCATGTCTGATAAACCATCAAACATATCAATGATTTCGCCATCCTTTGTCAACGCAAAGGCATTCACGGTGAAATCACGGCGCTTCAAGTCTTCTTCTAGTGAACGGACAAACGTTACTTCATCAGGACGACGGAAATCCGTGTACGTTGATTCCGTTCGGAACGTCGTCGTCTCATAACCTTGACCGTGATCCAAGATCATTACCGTACCGTGTTCAATACCAGTATCAACCGTGCGATCAAACAAAGCTTTTACTTCTTCAGGATATGCTGAAGTCGCAATATCAACGTCGTGGGTTGGCTTGCCCAACAACGTGTCACGCACTGAGCCACCGACGAAGTATGCTTCAAAACCAGCTGCTTCGATTGTTTCAAGAATTGGTAGCGCCGCCACAAATTCAGCGGGCATCTTTTCTAACTTCATTTTAGGGGTCCTCCTTGGACTTACTCGTCCCTTAAGTATACCAGGAAATCCCCGCTCGTACGGCATTTAATCAAAGCAGTTCACACGTTAAAAGAATGAATATTCATTTATGAACGCCATGGCGACTTACCCGCTAAAACACTGAGCTTTGGCGTGCGATACAGCACACCAGAGAGCAAGTACGTGAGTCCGAAGAGAACCAGCAAGCTCACTGGTACTGTCGCAAGTAAAAGCCATGAATCAACTGAAATACGTGATAACAACGCACTTAACGTCGTTAAAATAACTGTTTGACTCAGATACATGCCAAACGAAATTTTTGAACCGAATGATACAGCGTTCACCACCCATTTCGGCAAATGATTGCTTTCACGTGCTTGCGCATAACTCATACCAATCGTCATCGCCCAAGCAATAACAACCACCGCATAGAATAAGACAAACGGTTGATGTACGTTTTGCGCTTGATCAATCGTACGGTCCAAAACGTGTCGATTAATCCCAAACACGCCAATCGTCAAGGCACCCAACACCCCCACGGCCACTGTTAATTGACGACGGTACGTCATTAGCTTCGACATCACTTGTTGATAGTGAATGGCCACGTAGCCACCCAATACAAAATAGAATTGGTACGTGAAGAAATTGTAGCCGTACTCCCTAAACCACCAGAGCCAGTGCGAGGTGTCTAGACTCGGAATGACGTATTTAATGAGCGTTAACGTAATTAGCAATTAGCTGCAACATCAGCGATACCACCAGTAATCGCTCGTGATTAAATCGCTTAAACAGCCATCGCAACGCGGGAAAAACCAGATAGAACTGTAACGTCACAATCACGTAGTACATGTAGAAGTCATCCCCGTATAGCCAATTCTTTGTTAACGTACTCAAGAATTCGTTAGCCTTCGCATTTTGAATCGCCGCTTGAATACTGGTATAAATCAAAATCCAAAGCAGGTATGCCCAGATAATCCCGAAGAACCGTTTCCGCCAGAATCGCCAAATATCCAGTTTCTTAGCGTAATAGTTCAAAAAGATGACTAACCCAGACACGAACATAAAGCCCAGTCGACTAAAATGTAGCGTCATGTGCGTCGCAAACAAATACTGTGAAGCAAATGTATCATTCGGGATTGCTTCATTAATTTTCGTCGTCACGTGCGTTGCAATCACGCTGAAAATAAACAACACCCGCAATAAGTCCACCTCATAGAGATATTTTCTTGGTTTCTCTGCATTCTCACTTGGCATAAAGGCCTCCTCAATATCACTTTGCCTGCTATGGTAGTGAACGCGACTTAAACCAGACTTGAATTTAATTCGATTGCTTGAAAAGTCAAATTAAAAATTCCTGTTTAAATTCGCAATCGAATTTAAACAGGAACCCATTTATTACCAAAGATCATTTAGTTGTTCATTTGCGTTAGTGATTTCGATACTATCATCTGGCAGCAAACCAAACTCCTGCAATTCTGCCTTGATGATTCGGCGTTCGATTTCATCATCGAACGGTTTACCGTTATTTAATTCAGCCATAATATAGGTACCTCCTCATTCAATGGTAAATATGCTTCAGTTGAAACTTAACATGGTAACCATCCTTTTGCAAATCACCCCACTATAGAAAAACTGTCGTAATCAAAAATTCGATCAGTGATTATGGTTATTCTCAGGATCCCCAAAAAGTCAACTCTACCTTTCGTACTTTTTTGCTGTTACACTGAAAACTATGACGGGCAATGGATTACCTTGTGTCCTAATTTGTTTAGCGTTACAAATTCCAAATCATTGCCAACCTAACATGTTACCTTTTCGCCATTCTTTCATATGTCGATTCACTTCTGACTTTGTTTTAACTTTCATCGGCCAATAAGTTTGACAACATTTATATAACATGGTGTAATTAAGGTACAAATTATGTCGCCGGCTAGTAGCGGGCCCAAAAGAAGTTCCTTATTACATTTATGTAGTAAGGAGCTTTTTTTATGGCAAAACCAATTAAGGAATCATCAACGATTCCTGAACAATTGCAAAAATTGATTAGTCGCGGATTAATAATTAACGATATTTTCTACGCTAATGAGCGCCTATCATCCATAGGCTATTACAACATCATCAATGCCTACAAAGCACCTTTTTTGAGGACAACGGGCGCAGAAAAATTCATTCCCGGAATAACGTTCGAAGACATTGATAACATTTATCGTTTTGACAAACGCCAACGTCGAATACTTCAAAACACTTTAGAAGACATTGAACAGCAATTGCGTCAAATCACTACTAGAAAATTTATCGAAGTTCACGGTGATGACCCCGAAAAATATTATGATATGAAGGCTTTTAGGGCATTTAAAAATTCTGACGCCTATCGCCGATTTAGCAATAAGATTACCTACCCCGCTCTGGAAAATCATTTTCAACCTTTTAAACACTATCGAGAAAAATATAAAGGGGTCCCTCTGTGGGTTGCTATGTCTGATTGGGACTTCGGCACATTAGAAACATTCATTCGTCAGCTAAAACCCAATGTTAAAGAAAAATCATTGATGAATTTTTCTCTGATGACTTCAAGAACGATATGCACAACGAAAAATCTAGCATCGAAGGTTTCTTCGGCGAATTTTTAATTCTATTGCGAATGTTTCACAATAGGGTTTCCCATGGATATCGCGTTTATAATTACCGCCCAGTTGCAGTTTCCAAAGAAGGTGTGACTAGGCCTGTGCTAAAATACTATCGCGGGTTTCAAGGTTTAGAAGGAATTACAAAGTCCGCATACAATAAAGGAGCCGGAAACGGAGATATCCACCTATTACTTGTGGGCTTAGGAAAGCTCAGATACAGAAGTCCATTTATACAGCTAAAAAATGAGACATTAGACAATCTGATGCAATCTCTTCACGATCATCAGTCTGTCGATTATCACTTAATGTCATCTATGGGATACCCGGTAACAGCTATCGCGGCATTTGTGAGAAATTCAATCGAGCGAAATAAAATTTTACAAGTTCAAAATCCAAAACTGTCAAATATATTCAATTATTATTCAGTAGAATCGTCAGCGGACTTAATTGTCGTCAAACCTGAAGATCTACCAAGTCATCTAATTAACAATCATGCATACTAAAAAAGAGATAACCCCAGGAGCAAAGGAATTCTAAGGCGTAAACACCCTACTCCCATCCAGGAACCCAGCTTTATCCTTCTAAAGTTATCTCAATAATTACATTACACTAAATTAACTATCAGTCAACAAGTAACACCATTGTAACTGAGCTCACAGACTCGATTACAACGGTGTTTTTGTGTTTATCTTATTGCACAGTCACTGACTTAGCCAAGTTACGTGGACGATCCACGTCTAGGCCACGGCCCAATGATGTGTAGTAGGCCAACAATTGCGTTGGCACAACTGATAGCAATGGTGACAACAATTTGTTGACGTTTGGCAAGATGAAGTCATCACCTTCCTTAGCCAACTCTTCGGTCACAATTGTGTAGGCGCGTGAACCACGGGCTTGTGTTTCAGCCAAGTTTCCACGAACCAAACCAGCTGTCTTTGATTGCGTAATCAACGCAATCACTGGTGTACCTTCTTCGATCAAGGCCAACGTACCGTGCTTCAACTCACCAGCGGCGAATCCTTCAGCTTGTACGTATGAGATTTCCTTCAACTTCAAAGCAGCTTCCAATGAAACCGTTGAATCCACCCCACGACCGATAAAGAACGCATTGCGTGACTCAACCAACATCTCGTTGGCTACGCGTTGCAACGTTTCCTTGTCATCGACGATTCCTTGGATACCAACGGCAATCTTTGACAAGTCTTGCTCCAAGTTGAAGCCAAGAGCATCACGATCAGCGACTGCGTATGCCAAGATAGCTTGCAAACCAACTTGGGCAACGTATGCCTTCGTTGAGGCAACGGCAATTTCAGGTCCGGCCAACAATGGCAATGCGTACGTTGCTTCACGCCACAACGTTGACTTTTCAACGTTCGTCAACGTCAATGACTTGAAGCCTTGGGCGTTAACGTTTTGCAAAACTTCACGTGAGTCGGCCGTCTCACCTGATTGTGTCAAGAAGATAAAGAATGGCTTCTCTGACAACAATGGTTGCTCATATGCAAATTCAGATGACAAGTGAACTTCTGTCGGAATACCTGCCCATTGTTCGAACAAGCGCTTTCCAACCAAACCAGCGTGGTATGACGTACCAGCAGCAACGATGTACAAACGATCTGCGGCCTTGATGTCATCCAAGATGGCTTGCCCAACGTGAACACCACCCTCGCTATCCAAGTACTTTTCAATCAAGTGGCGGATAACGATTGGTTGCTCATCGATTTCCTTCAACATGTAGAATGGGTAAGTTCCCTTATCCGTTTCTGAAGCATCAATGTCCAAGTGGAATGGCTCACGTGACGTTTCAACACCATCAGCACCGAACAAACGCACGTTATCAGGATCGATGATCGCAATTTCACCATCGTGCAATTCGATAAAGTCGTGCGTTTGGTCCAACATGGCAACCGCGTCTGACGTTACAACATTAAAGTCTTCACCAACCCCAATTAGCAAAGGTGACTTTTGCTTTGCAACGTACATACGCTCTGGCTCGTTACGGTCCATCAACAAGAAACCGTATGCTGAGTTAACATCCAACAAGCTGATCAACTTCTTCAAAGCATCAAACGTCGTCATGCCTTCATCAACAAACTTACCAATCAATTGCACAGCCACTTCAGTATCAGTATCTGAGTGGAACGTGACATCTGACAAGTACTCTTGCTTCAACTCAAGGTAGTTTTCGATAACACCGTTGTGCACTAGGTAGAAACGTCCGTCAGCAGACAAGTGTGGGTGAGCATTGTTAATTGATGGTACACCGTGCGTTGCCCAACGTGTGTGTGCGATACCACTTGTTCCCGTCACGTTCTTTGTATCAACCAATGCTTCAAGCTGCGCAACACGTCCCTTTTCCTTAACCAATTGGTCAGTTCCCAGAGCTTGATCAGCCACGAAGATACCGGCTGAATCGTACCCACGGTATTCAAGCTTTTCCAATCCCTTCAACAAGATTGGTGCTGATTGGTAGTTCAAACCAGTAAATCCAACGATTCCGCAAAACATAATTAATTCCCCCTAATGCACTTTCACAAACCAAGTGGTATACCACTCAGAGTTTTCATTGCGTTTTAATACAAAGACTATTATTGCACAAACAAAAGCATGGTCAACCAAAAACCGGACAATTGTGAATTAATTGGTATAAATTGGTATAGGCGGCCCTATAAAAAATTTAGTAAGAAATTAAAAAACGCCAAATCACTATTTCATGATTCGACGTTCAGGTTTATTAATTCTTCAATACTACTGCTCTTGATCAAACAAGTCCGCAATAGCTTCACTTGTTAACTTTTGTTCAGTTTGGTACACCGTCGTTTGGGCATTGAACTGCCTATCTACGTAATTCGGCGAAAAACTAGGTGAATCTAGCTGACTGCCATCCACCCAGCTCAACATCCTTTGAAAAACAACCTCGGCGTCTCCATCGTCATCCGCCACATAATAATCCATCAAGTCGGCAGTAAAACGATATCTATCAGCCGTGCGAGCTGGAATCAAAAGGTAGTTATCCGTGCTGTACGCACCAAATGCTAGATTTGCCGCAATCAATGCCGTTCGCTTATTACCATCCTGGAAAGGCTGTAATTTCGCTAACCGCGCAAACAATCTCCAAGCGTCTTCACCCAGTTTAAGCGAATTGTGCCATTCAGCAATAATGGCTTGGATATCCGCTCTTAAATTGTCCGGCATGGGTTGTTCATCCCCACCGCCATCAAAGCTTTTATTGATTCGAATAATTGTATCAACTGTAAGAGGCAACTCATGCACTGCATCAATGGCTTTAACAGCATCCGCAAAAATAATGGCATCGTTTTGTCCTCTAGTCAAAACTTGAGCGTTTCTCATTTCAAGAGCACGCTTAGTTTCAGCAATCGTTGAGGCGTATCCATTCAAAGAACCTAGCGCTGTGATAAATTCTGCAAATTTTGTCAAATTCATATCGTCACCTCCCCATGGCATAACTCTAGCACGAAGTGAACACTTAGTCACTACGTATCTCTCCCATATCAAATTAAAAAACAGGTCTCCCCGATAAGGAAAACCTGTTCTAACAATTGTATTAATGCTTCTTAGACTTCTTTGTGGGGCGATAGTCCGGATCCAGCTTCTGATACTCACGGACGGCGCGATCAATTTTCTTATTCAATACATTCATTCCAAACATACTGTAACCCCCTTTTGTTCTTTGTCATTGTAAAGGAAACCTTTACAAATCTGTAATATTAATTTACTCCTAATATCGAACAATGTCAACAGCATCTAGCGTGTTGTTTGGATTTCCGTCACAATTGTTTCACCGTGTTGCCACAAATCGACGCCGGTTGCCTCAGCCTTTTCGTTAACGCGTAATGGCGTGATAACAGCAACCGCTTTGGCAATCACCCACGTCATCACTACTGACAACATGATTGTCAAAACGATTGCAGCAATCTGAATACCGAACAAATGCCAGCCACCGGCTAATAAACCGGTCTGTCCTGACAGTGCCTTTGTTGCAAAAATACCAGTAAACAAACCACCGGCTACACCTCCGACACCGTGCAACCCAAAGGCATCGAGCGTGTCATCATAACCCATTCGGTACTTAATGACGGTTGTCGCAACATAAACAATCAAAGCTACGATACCGCCTGTGATTGCAGCACCGACTGGTTCAATAAACCCAGCGCCTGGTGTAATCGCCACCAAACCAGCAATCCCACCTGATACGGCGCCTGATACCTTAACCTGCTTGAATACCAACAAATCAAACATCACCCACGTCAGCATGGCCGTTGCTGCGGCGATGCTAGTGTTTAAAAATGCCAAGATTGCTACGCCGTTGGCTGCCAAGGCTGAACCAGAGTTAAACCCAAACCAACCAAACCACAATAATCCACCGCCAATAACAATCGATAGCATGTTGTGTGCCGTTAGTGCCGTCACGTGCTGACGCTTACCGATTAGCAGCGCCAAGACCAATCCTGAAACACCTGATGAAATGTGCACCACATCACCGCCGGCAAAATCAATCGCACCCATCTGTGCTAACAATCCGCCACCCCAAACCATGTGTGCCAATGGTACATAAACTAACATCATCCAACCGATCAGAAACAACACGAACGCTTTAAAGTTCATGCGCCCCACAACTGCACCGGCGATAATCGCCATCGTGATCATTGGGAACATCCCCTGGAACAAGGCAAACGCGCCATCCGGAATAGACAGTCCGCGCGTGCTCTGCGTCATTGAAACACCATTCAGAAAGGCATGTTTCAAATCACCAATAATTGGCCCGTTACCACTAAACGTCAACGAATACCCGACTGTGAACCACAACACGCCCCCAATAGCGATGGCGATTAATACCATGGCCAACGTGTTAACTGTTGACCTAACGTCCGAGAAGCCCCCGTAAAACAACGCCAGACCTGGCACCATTAACCAAACTAATGCTGAACTAACCAAAACCCAAGCTATGTCTGCACCGCTCATGTTGTCACCCTCCATTTTTCTAATCGTTCCTTAACTTTACGATTAGTATAGGCGCCATTTTCATGTTCGGAACAAACCTTGTCAGGAATGCTTACATATTATGGTATAGGCCAAAAAAGCGACGGCTCATCCGAACCGTCGCTTGTCTACTTATGTAATCGTCGTATATCCAAATGTCGCATCATCGTTTTTACGACCTTCTGGATGTCGTGTAACAACACCCAATAATTTTACGTCACACAGCGCCAATGTATCGACTGTGCGCTTTAGATTGACCTTGTTGGTTTTTCCAAGCGCAACAACCAAGCCCACGCCATCTACCAACGGGGCAATCAGCCATAGTCGGCCAAGATCAATTACGTTATCCATGTATAACCACCCATTTAACCATTTTTTATTTTGCAAGTTTATTTTTTGCTATTTCTTGCACAAAAAGACTATTTAAGTTTATCATAATGAACAACTCAAACGAATAACATTTTCATTTCATTTTAAATATATGAATTTTTTAGGTTGCGTCTGAACTGAACAAGACGTAAAATAACACATCTTTTTGAATGCACGTCCGATTTTCTGAGTCGCTTGAGCAACAGCGAACGCTAATCAAGATTTTAAATCCTGCTTTGTTGGAGCTTTAAATATTTCTACTCATTAAATTCACGAATGAACTTCACAATCAATTCCCTCTCACTCGTATTTTGTTGCTTATATTGTACACAATGTTATTTTATTCACATGGAAACTCCCTTAAATTAAATCTTTCGCTTTACAAAAGTAAAGATAATTCTTTTTTTCCAGACTCCAACGAGCTTATGTATGCAAATCTTCAATTCCATAATATTATTCAGTGTGTAACAGACACCAGCATGGAATCGTTATGCTTAACGCCTCTTTCTAAAAGATACCGGTTCTACAAAAGCGATATCTACCAGATATTCTCAACCGCCAAAGCACACAACAAAAAAGACGTGGAGTAACTTAATCGTTACTCCACGTCTTTTTTAAAATGGAATGTTAAATTGTCAACAATTCCTTTTCCTTTTCAGCAGCAATACCATCGATGTTCTTCACCGCAGCATCCGTTGCCTTTTGGATGTCATCTTCAAGCTTACGAGCTTCGTCTTCTGACATGTCTCCGTTCTTCAATGCCTTCTTGGCATCGTCCATGGCGTCACGACGAACGTTACGAACCGCAACCTTAGCCTTTTCAGATTCACCCTTAACTTCCTTAGCCAATGACTTACGAGTTTCCTCAGTCAAAGCAGGAATTACCAAGCGGATAACAGATCCGTCGTTAGCAGGCGTCAATCCTAGGTCAGAAGCAAAGATAGCTTGCTCGATGTCCTTCAAGATTGACTTGTCAAATGGTGTAATCAACAAAACGCGGGCTTCAGGCACCGTAATTGATGCCAATTGGTTCAATGGTGTTTCAGCACCATAGTACTCAGCCGTAACATTGCGCAAGATTGATGGGTTAGCAACACCCGCACGGATGTTACCTAGCTCACGACGCAAAACGTCAGCGGCCTTACCCATACGCTCATTTGCTGAATCAAGAATTGGGTTTGCCATGTTACTTTACCTCCACGGTCGTTCCGATATTCTCGCCCAATACAACACGCTTAATGTTACCAGCAGTGTTCATGTTAAAGATTACCAAATTGATGTCGTTATCCATAGACAACGTTGAGGCCGTTGAGTCCATGACCTTAAGTTCCTTCTCAATGATGTCCTTGTGAGTCAAAGTCTCATACATCGTTGCTTCAGGATTCTTACGTGGGTCATCGCTGTACACACCGTCAACACCGTTCTTAGCCATCAAGATAGCTTCGGCGTTGATTTCAGCGGCACGCAAAGCAGCCGTTGTATCAGTTGAGAAGTATGGTGAACCAGTTCCGGCACCAAAAATCACAACGCGTCCCTTTTCCAAGTGACGAACAGCCTTACGACGTACGTAAGGTTCAGCCACTTGGCGCATCTCGATAGCAGTTTGTACACGTGTCGGAACATTGTGTGACTCCAAAGCATCTTGCAATGCCAAAGCGTTCATCGTTGTTCCCAACATGCCAACGTAATCAGCTTGGGCACGTTCCATGCCTAGCTTAGCGCCAGCTTCTCCACGCCACAAGTTACCACCGCCGACAACGATAGCAATTTCAACGCCAAGGTCGTATACGTCCTTAATTTCTGCCGCAATACTGTTGACAGTTTCAGGATCGATTCCATAGCCGCGTTCACCAGCCAAAGCCTCACCTGACAACTTCAAAAGTACGCGCTTGTACTTTACGTCTGCCATTTTTTAGTAGCCTCAGTTCCGGATTAACCGATTTGTGCGGCAACTTCAGCAGCAAAGTCAACGTTAGCCTTTTCCATACCTTCACCAACTTCGTAGCGAAAGAATGAAACAACCTTGCCACCCTTTGACTCAACAAATTTAGCAACAGTTTCCTTACCGTCACCCTTAACGAATGGTTGGTCAACCAATGAGATGTCAGCCAAGAACTTGTTCAAACGACCTTCAACCATCTTTTCCTTGATGTTGTCAGGCTTTCCTTGCAAGTCTTCTGAGTTCATTTGAACTTCCTTCTCGTGTGCCAAGACATCAGCAGGAACTTCTTCACGTGAAACGTATTGTGGTGCAATGGCTGCAACGTGCATAGCAACGTCCTTAGCAGTCTCTGCATCAGCACCGTCCAACAATACTACAGATGAGATACGTCCACCCATGTGTGAGTAAGTTCCGAACTCTTGTCCTTCACCCTTTTCAACGATTTGGAAGCGACGCAAAGTGATCTTCTCACCAGTAACTTGCGTCGTGCGGATGATCATTTCGTTCAACGTAGCGTCTTCAGAAACTTGCAAAGCCAAAGCAGCTTCAACGTCAGCTGGATTGAATTCAACGATTGCGTTTGCAACAGCGTGCAACAAGTCGTTAAACTCTGCGTTACCAGCAACGAAGTCAGTTTGTGAGTTCAATTCGATAATTGCAGCAGCGTTGTCCTTAACGGCAACGAAAGTCATACCTTCAGCAGCAACGGCATCAGCCTTCTTAGCAGCCTTAGCCATTCCCTTTTCGCGCAATACGTCGATTGCCTTGTCCATGTCACCGTCAGTTTCAACCAACGCCTTCTTGGCGTCCATCATTCCGACACCAGTCTTTTCACGCAATTCCTTAACTTGTGAAGCAGTAATAGCCATTGTTATGGTCTCCTTGTAAATGCTAAATCTTTATCTATAAAAGTATACATGATTTCTTAGGTTATATCTAGTATACCGACATAGAACTTTCAAAAATACAGATGTCTAGTCACATCACCTACTTACAATACGAAAAAAGAGCTACATCTGCAAGTAGACGTAACTCCATTAACTCTAAATTATTGGTGGATGAACAACACACCAGCAGCTGAAACCGTGCGTGATGAAATCACATATTCACCCTGTGCGTTCATTTCTGAAATCGTCACCATACCACCGTTAACACCCGTAACAACGGCTACGTGTCCCCAAACTGATGCACCAGCTACGCCTGGCATGAAGACGGCAACTGATCCAACAGTTGGGTTTGAGTCAACCAAAAGACCTGCTGCGGCTGCGCTGTCTGCCCATTGGTTAGCGTTTCCCCAGTAGTTACCGACCCATGACAACGTGTTCTTTACATACCACGTGCATTGTCCGGCGTAGTATGAGTTACCATTCGTGTTGTAGCTTGGTGCTGAAGGCGCATTGACTACTGGTGCCTCAGCAACCGGTGCTTCAACTGCAGGAGTTTCAACCGCAGCTTCCTCGACAACTGGTGCTTGTTCGACAACCGCTTCTTCAACTGGTGCAACTTCAGCTACTGGTGCCGTTTCTTCAGCAGCAGCTTCTTCAACTGGCGCCTCTGAAGCAACTACTGCATCAGCAGTCAACTTAATTTCTTGGCCAACCAAAATGAAGTGTACATCTGAGATGCCGTTTGCGGCCGCAATTTCGTCAGTCGTCAATGCCGTTGCTGATGCGATCGTTGACAATGTATCACCCGCTTGCACAACGTAAGTGTCACCTGCAGCTTGAACAGCAGTTTGGACATCTTCAACCGTCTTTGCACGCCATGATGACGTTGGTTGTGCTGAGTCATCAGCTGATGCTGAAGTCGTCATTGTCATTGGTACCATTGCAACTGCAACCGTCGCAACCATTGCGGCTACCCAGTTCTTACCTGATTTGTACATCTTCTTGTGTGAATTAGCGTTTTGCATGATTAACTCCTCTTAATGTCGCTCGTGTAAAGCGTCTCTTCTTAATTTCTGTATTTGTGTGTTGTTTTTTGTGATTAACTTAACAACAGGTATAAGATTACAGGCGTTTCATGACAACGTAATAACAGCTCGGCAACAACTTGTGCTTCATAGAATGTTCACAATTATAAATGCATTGAACTGGCATCCCCAGTACCTTTCTCAACACGGAGTTTACATTTTTCTTCACAATTACCAAATTGTTATCAGACAATAAAAAGCTATTTCACGTACAAAAAGTGCGTTAAATGACAGCAATGTAACACATTTTCAGCAAAAAAGAGCGGTGCACTATCGCAACCGCTCTTCATCATTGGATTTTTCAATTAAAACTACCAGTCATTTGATCCATGTGTGTGACTTGTCCAGTCGTTGCATCATATCGGAACAACCCAGCCATATTCGTTACCGATGAATCACTTGGGTTATCAACACGCGCTTCGATTTGATAGACCGAACCCGTGTTAGCCGTAATGAAGTACGTCACATCCGAACTAAGGCCACCATTAGCACGCTCGTAAGCAATCACTGCGTTAATCGCGTCTTGTGACGTATTCGCAGTTGATGGCGCCGTTTGAACTGATGCTGCTGGCTGTGCTTGAGATGATGAACTCTGACTTGCCGTAACTTCAGACGTTTCAGACTTCACTGCAGGCGTCGCTGATGCCGCTGTATCGCTAGATGAACTTGCTGATGATTGAGATTGCGAGTCCACCGTAGACTTCGATGCTGAACTCTTCTTACTACTTACAGATGAAGTAGACTTACTAGACTTTGATTGTGTCATTTCTTCTTGTGTTGCATGACGACCGTCCGCAACCGTGCTCCAGGCCATTGCCCCTCCAAAGCCTAGTAGAAATACAAGTGCCACTGCACCAATTACTTTTACACCCTTCATTACGCTATCCCCTTTCAGCGACTTTTTGATAACGTAATCATAACACACATTACAAAAATGTAACAGGAATATTTGCGTACATTTTCATGAAGAAATTCAATAAAAAACACCCGCTAAAAAAATTAGCGGGTGTTTTAACCGATTAAAATCGAATTAGTTGTTACCTTCAACGATTTCAGTCAATTCTTCGATTGAAGCTGCCTTGTCAGCACCTTCAGCTGCGAAGTCATCTGCAGAAACTGCATCTTCACCTTGGTTACCCTCGATGATAGCGTCAGCCATCTTAGCAGTGATCAAGCGAACGGCACGGATAGCGTCGTCGTTTGATGGGATCTTCACATCGATTTGGTCAGGGTCGGCGTTCGTGTCAACCATAGCCACGATAGGAATGTTCAACTTGTGTGCTTCTTGCACAGCCAATTGCTCCTTGTGAGGATCAACGATGAACAACAAGTCAGGAATCTTAGGCATATCTGCGATACCACCCAAGAACTTCTCCAACTTCTCGCGTTGCTTGTTCAACAAAGCAACTTCCTTCTTTGGCAAACGATCGAAAGTTCCATCTTCTGCCATTGCGCGCAATTCCTTCAAGCGTGCAACACGCTTTTGGATCGTTGACCAGTTAGTCAACGTTCCACCCAACCAACGGTGGTTTACGAAGTACATGTTTGCACGAGTTGCTTCTTCAGCAATTGCATCTTGAGCTTGCTTCTTAGTACCAACGAACAAAACCGTAGCACCGTTAGCAGCTGCGTCGCGAACGTAGTTGTAAGCTTGGTCAACCAACTTCACCGTCTTTTGCAAGTCGATGATGTAGATGCCGTTACGCTCCGTAAAGATGTATTCTGACATCTTTGGGTTCCAACGACGAGTTTGGTGTCCGAAGTGAACACCAGCTTCAAGCAATTGCTTCATTGAGATAACTGCCATGAGTATCTGCCTCCAAATGTTTTTCCACCTAGCCTCGCATGTAATTCCGCGACCCTTTGCGGGCACACCGTAGAACTATTGAGAACTAGTGAGTAATTTTTTTATGGTCTAAGACCAAGAACAAATGATACATGATTTTGGGTAAGTAGTCAACTACTAATCCCGCTTTGCCGGCTCAAAATCCGTCACGCCACGTGCCTTTAGAAACGCGACCTTTTCAATCCGCTTCAGCTTTTTAAATGCCGCCTCAGCTTTTAAGGCGTCCGACTTATTATCAAAGGCTTCGGCGTACAACAACTTCAAGGGGTGGCGACTAGCCGGGCGCGTATACTTCGCCCCTTTGCCCGCCTCATGTGTGGCAAAGCGCTTGCCGACATCATCCGTAAAACCACCATAAAACGTATTGTCAGCTGTCAACAGCACATACATATAGTACGGTTTAGTCATTACTCTTGCCTTCGTAGATGTCCCAAACGGCCTTCGTATATGTATCATCATCATTGTGCGTCACAATTGGTGGCAAAATGGTTGCACCAGTTAAAGCACCATCTTTAATCGCATCAATCAACAACACATTGGCTGGCTCTCCCGCCTTTGGATATACAAATTGAATCCGCTTAGGTGCCAAATGATTCTTCTGCAAGGACTCCAAAATCTCAAACAAACGATCTGGACGGTGCACCATGAAAAAGTGCGCCTTGTTCTTCAACAACTTCTTGGCCGTGTACGTGACAAGATCCAAATCGGCTTTGATTTCGTGACGTGCAATCGCATAGTGCTCATCTTCGTGCATCACTGTATTTTCATTGTCGACCGTAAAGTACGGTGGATTTGACACAACCATATCGGCTGAGCCTGGGCGAATATCGTCGAAGATATCACGCATATCTTTGTTGATGATTGTAATCTTGTCCGTCAAATCATTCATTTGCACTGAACGCGTCGCCATATCAGCCAAACGCTCTTGAATTTCAACACCCACAATTTGGCCAGCTACCTTATGGGCCATGAACAATGACACCGCACCGTTACCAGCACCTAAGTCAACATTCAAGCCACGCCCATTTTTACGAGGTTGGGCAAAATTCGCCAACAAAACGGCGTCTAACGAGAAGGAAAAGACTTCCTTACTCTGAATAATATGTACTTCATCGTTATATAACATATCAACCCGCTCATCGGGTAATAATTTCACGTCCATGCTGTTCTCCTGTCAGTTTGCCAAGATTGCCTAACCTGTGGGATAATAAATCGTTATTATTAGGAGGATTAACCAAATGTTCTATACATTTATTCGTTATGTCGCTGCCGGAGTGGTATGGCTGATTAACGGCCGTTACACGTTGACAGGTCAAGACAAACTACCTCAAGGCAATTATATTTTAGTTGGTCCACACCGTACTTGGTGGGACCCCATTTTCTTCGCTCTGGCTGCTTGGCCACATAAGTTTAGCTTCATGGCCAAGAAAGAGCTCTTCAAGAATCCTATTTTACGCTGGATTTTGGTTCACGCCAATGCTTTTTCCGTTGATCGTGAAAACCCTGGTCCATCAGCCATTAAGATTCCAGTGAATAACCTAAAGAAAACTGAGCTTGGTGTTATCATGTTTCCATCAGGAAGCCGTCACTCACAAGAAATGAAGGGTGGCGCGATGATGATTGCTAAGTTGTCGGGTGCCCCACTTGTGCCGATGGTTTACCAAGGTCCCGTTAAGTTCGGCGACTTGTTCAAGCGCAACAATGTGAAGATGGCCTTCGGTGATCCAATCTACGTTGACAAGAAGATTAAGTTGACTGATGAAACAATGGCCGAATTCGGTGATACATTGACTGAGGCTTTCGATAAGATTGACAAGTCAATCGACCCAACTTGGGTTTATATCGACCCTAAGCCAAAGACAGAACAAATTGAATCAAAGTAGAAAAGAACCTAGCCGCATGATGATTGCGACTAGGTTCTTTTTATATCGATTTAGTTATTACCTGGAACATCTTGCAATGACCAACTAATCTCTCCAGTATACTTACCAGCAACCGGATGCTTCGTACTTGGAACGTTCAGGAACAAGCCGACATCAGTTTGATTCCATCCTTTATTCACTTGTACAGTATCGTTATCCGTCGTTGTCTTGTGTGTTAAAAGAATCGTATCATCCTTTCCAAGCGGTTGCATCGCTGCCCCACGCTTCAAAACAAGCTCATTTTCTAACGTATCGCGACCATCCTCAGAAGTCATTTCTTTGGTAACCTTGGCCGTTACGCGCCAATTACCACCTGGGCCACGTGTGTCAGAAACTGTCATTTGTTCTGATGTATTTTGCGCAGCAGCAAACAACATGTTACCTGACTTCAACGCGTGTTGTCCAAAATCAATTTTTGTAAACTGATTTTGCCAGACCAATTCACCGGCGTGTGTCACTGACAAAATCGTACCGGCTTTAAACGTTGCATCGTGGTACGCCATATCTGTTGTTGGTTCGATATTTCCAACTGTTGAATTTGTCGTTGGCGGATTCAACACACCAACAGTTTCGCCATCACGGTCTTGCAATAGGATTTGTACTTGATCACCAATTTGTAGGCCCGTTGGCAAATCAATTGTAAACTCACCCGATGCGTCAGCTGTTGCTCGAATGCCCGTATCCTGACCATTAAGCAACAAATGTACAATCAAATTAGCACCCGTAGCCTTACCAGAGATACGCTGATCCTTGGTGCCTAAGTCAGTTTTCGCCATTTTCGCTGGATTTGGTGGCACCACTGATTGTACAGTCACATCTGGCGCCTCAATAGTCGCAGTTGCATCTGGTTGACCTGTGCGTTCACCCGAAAGTACTTTGACAACCCAGCCAGTTTTCAAGAAATCTTTGTCAGGTGCGTCAAATGCAATCAAACCAGATTGTTGCGAACCGTACATATCCGCCAAAGCTTTTGATGTGGCGCTTGAACGCGCTAACTCATTACCGCTTTGGTCGTAAATACCAATCATCGCCGTTACTTCATCATCGATTGCACCACGTGGCTCTTCACCCTTACCTTGTGGCGTCACCGCGCGCACATAAACACGCTTGTCCGCATTGGTTGGCACGAAAATCTTTTGGATAATTGGCTTTTGATTATTACCATTCATCTTACTGTAATCACTGGTCTTTCCATAGTTTTGCGCCATATTAGTATCCGAAGTACTATCTAATGAATTCAATGAACTACCAGATAAACTATAACTAACATTTTGCCAAGCACGATCAGCGTTACCATCTAAATTAGAACCTGAACGCCACATTGATAGATTGGTTGTTTCGGCCGTAAACGTTGAACGCGTTCCACCGGCAAAGACACTACCATCCCCATAATTGGTGAAATCAAAGTACTTCATCGTACCCATCTTCATTGCAATTGTATCTGTCGCATCAAACACACCACCCGTGCTCGTGTTACCACGGATGACAAAGAAGGTATTGGCACCGGCATCAATCGACACATTGTGTGAACCAGCGGCGATACCTGCACCGTAATCAGCCGTCAGGGACACATTACTGTCTTCACCTGTCAAATTAAACGCTGAATCGTTTCCTTCAAACTGAATAGCCGCATTGTTAGACGAACCTCGTGATGAAGCCCGACCGTTTCCACCATTATGAACAATAAAGTCGGAACCATCCTTAACATTAATTGTGTTTCCAGATTCGTACATGCGGACAGCTGCAGCGCTACCACTTTTCTTGTCGATATCAATCTTAGCGTGATTTTGAATATTAAACGTCATTTGACCACGAAGACGGAATCGTAATGTTGCGCCTAACGTGTAATTATTATCGCCATCCTGGACCAGGTTTAGCGTACTGTAATCACTCACGTTGACAACACCACCACGACTTTGTAACAAAACGGCACTTGTGTACTTCGAATGAACCGTCATTGTAGCGCCATTCAAAACGTTAATACTTGAATTATCCGCCTGAACAAGGAAAATACCACCGTTATCGGCACGTTGTTTTCCATTCCCAGCCACCGCTAACTCAGTACCCGCGCCATCAACTGTAAAATCAGCGCGTCCGGTAATATCCCATGCTTGACCTCTCAAGTCACCAGTCGTTCCTTTATTACTATTTGTCGTCACCTTTGATCCACCATTAATCGTAACGGTAGAATCAGCTACCGAAGTTCCAAAAAACTTCTCAGCTTCAGAATTAACTACCGATTGGTTGGTAATCGTAAAATTTTTGGCTTTGACACTGACGCTTGAGTTCGTCCCATTGTCATATGTCATTTGCACCCCATCAAATTTCACACTACCACTTGGTAACGATACCAGTCCAGCAGCGTTACTATCAGATGACGTCACAGTTCCGGCAAACGTCACATCACCACTGTTTCGACCAGATACAAGGTAGTTACCACCGTTTCCAGTAAAAACAAAGTTGGCTAGTTGTAAATTAGCACCACTTTCAATATTAAAATCATAGCGTCCAAAAGTGATAGTGTGTTGTTGAAAATCAATTGTTTTTTGAGATGAGATTGTAATTGATTTCGTCGCCGTCAAATCCGCTGAAACTTTGATAACATCAACATCTGCATTCGCCGTTGCATCGCTAAGCTCAGACCAATTTGATACAGTCGCTTCAGCTGCGTTCGCCTGTATTTGGCCGACAAACAATACACTGAACACCGTCCCCAGTAACAACAAACATTTCTTTATCATATCCTTTCCTTTCAAGAAAACCGCTCGCGATTAGACCTAACTAATGGTCATCACAAGCGGTCGTCCATTAAATACGCATCTTTTTTAATGCATGATATGACACAAAACCAAGTCCTACTAGTCCAAGCACAGTGAACAAAGTCAGAGGCCAATCTTCAGTTCGTTCAACACCCGTTTCTGGCAGCACCACCTCATCACGTGTCGAATCAGTCTTAACCGTCAAATCATGACTAGGCTGTACATAGCTGTGCGACGTCGAGCCACCATCATCTTGCACTGTACCTGTCACGTTACCAGAATTATCATCCGGCACAACTGACTGGCTAGGATCATCAGGATTAACAACGAACGAGACTGTCCCATCTGTATCATATGAACCACCATCCGCACTAGCAGACGTCAGGCCAGTTCCAGCAAGCAGAATCATTGCTGCACTGACGGTCATAAACATTTTAGTTATCTTCATCGTCACGTTTCCTCTTTTTCTGCCATAACCAGTACATCAGAATCAATAGCAAAAGAATAAGCAACAAAATACCAACGATTAGCCACCAGTTGATCTTGACTAAATCAACGTCAGTCTTGTTCAGCTTATCAGCTTGCTTGCCAACAATCGTAAAGTGTTGTTTAAAGTGCCAAACATGACCATGCGATTTCATCGTTAAGTCCAAGGTGTATTTACCAGGTTTTAGGCTGTCACCCGACAGGTAAAATGGCAAATCATAGACACTTTGTGGCGCAATTTGTTTACCAGCATTATGCTTATCGGCATCAACCTTAACCTTGTACAGCTTCTTATCGCTACCACGTTTCGTAATAAAACCATCAATAGCCACGTTGTTAATATAAGTTGGTGTGGTATTGTGGACACTCGCAACTATCGCCGTACGGTAATTTATTTGCTTAGCACTCACACCACTCAACCGCAAATTCGGCGTTACTTTTGCTTGGTTATTACGTAGCGTTACACCCATTGTGTAAGCGTACTGGTTTACGATATTCGTTTGACCACGACCTTCCTTTTGCTTGAGGTTTGTTTGTTTGAAAGTCAAACCACCCGCCATCAATCCATCAAACCGTTGATCAGGCATTTTAATCGTCACCGGCACTTCAATCGATGATTTTGCTGGAATCGTCTGTTTGTCTGGCACGCTCACTGCCTTCACGATGTCATTAGCAAACGATTTATCCATTTTTGACTTTACATCAGCGTCACTTGTACTTGAGTACTGGACCACGCCTGATGTATTAGTCGTTGCACGAGCCATTGTAATCGCAACAACAACGTCCTTATCGGTGTCATTTCGCAACGTCACACTGACCGTCTGAGTTTGACCCGGATCCAGTTGCAAATCAAAATAGCTATGATTCTTGTCTACTTGGTTATCTGGAAGGTTAGGAATCACCGCAAAATTCATCTGATTAGCCGAAACAGTTGATGTCACGCCCACTAAAATAACGCTAATCATCGCGACTACAAATAGGAAAATCCGCTTAATTACCCCATTTTGTTTCACTACCTAAACCTCCCGCGTATCATTCAACATCGTTAAATGATTTTAGTTTGCTGAGTTAGCAGGCGTGTCAGTCAACGTCCAAGTCAACTTAGCCGTGTACTTTGAATCGGCAATCTTATTAGATGTACCTGGTACAGACAATGAAACACTCTTGTCGACAGTACGATCTGAACCATCAACAGCCGTTCCCTTTTCTGTCGTCAGCTTAGTCGTGTCACCCATACGTGCCACCCAAGTTCCTTGTCCAGCATCCTTTGCGGCAGACATGACCGTTTGGCCACCTTCACCAGGAACCAATGCGATGTTTTGTCCAGCCAATGCAGCACCAGCTTCTGAACCCTTTTGTGTTGTGGCGTTCAAATCAGCGATACTAATTTGAGCCCCTTTAAGGTCTGAGGTACCGTTATTCAATTGTGCATCTTGCGCAACTGTCAACGTCCAACCGGCACCAGTTCCACGGTTATCAGTTATTTGAGCAAACAAGGCAGTATCAGCTGGTGAACCATCCTTGTATGATTGTGCCTTAGCGTAGTAAGTTTGATTTGCTGATGAAATCTTTTGCTTACCAAAGTCAAATGATGACACATAGTCGATTGACAAAGGTCCTTGCGTTCCCTTACCACCGTCTTCATTACCATCAGGTCCAACTGGTGTTGTTGGGTTTGATGGATCAACATCATCTGGGTTAGTTGGGTTAGTCGTATCAGTAGACGGTGTGAACAAGACACCTGCATCCGTCTTATACGTACCACCTTCAGCTGCGTTAGCAACCGTTGGCATTGCGACCCCCATACCGACTGCAGTTAAGCCCAATACAGCCGTTGACTTCAAAATTGAACGAATCATAATAATTCTCCTTATAAAGATGTTGTGATGTTTCAGTAACTTGGTGTGAAAAAATAAGTCACTGAGTACATGTAATAAGCCTACTGTGTATACGGTACGTCGCAATTTGATTATTTATTTTAAATAAAAAAATTCGCCAAAAATAAAAAACGACCTGCCTGTGCAAGTCGTTTTAATCATTTGGTTAGACACGAAAAATTATGGCTTATACTTAATCGACAACCCAACACCTACACTGATAATCACCGACAAAAGCAATGACGTGAGCCAAAAAGATGACTTTGCGCTTGTATCAGGTAAGTTCACCTTTGAATTTGGTGATAAGGTCGGTTGCGACGTTGCATTGCCCGTTAACATTGGCGTCTCGGATTGTTCTGAATTAGCTGGTGCATCAGGTTTATTCGGCTGGTTAGGCACGATTGGTTCAATTGGATTCAAGACGTTCGTAAAGTTATAACCATTTTGCTCCGTTGTATAACCTGCGACCTTTTCTTCACGGACCGTATAGTCATATGGCGTTCCGTTATCAGCCGCTCCTGGCAAATTATCGAAATGATACTGCCATTGCGTCGCTGCACTAACCCGCTGACTATCAATCTTTTGACCATGACGGTAAAGATCAACGGTAGTCGTATCTGGGCGCGTGTTCATCAGATTATTTTGATCTTGCCACGTCCTCTGTCCAGATACCGAAATGTTTCTTGGCTGGTGATTAAACATGGTTAAATCAAGTGTCACCAGTTGACCATCTACGACGGTAAACCTAACCGGCGTCGTATCTAACACATACCCCGTTGGTGCTTTCGTCTCAATAAAAGCGTAATCACCAGGACGCAAAACGCCTGAGTGGATTGTACCACTCTCATCCGTCGTCAAATTTTCTTTTACCGTTCGGCCCTTAGCATCAACCAACTTAAAGACGGCCCCCGCTAAAGGATTACCGGTTGTTTCATCAACTTTATGCAAAAGTGCTGAGTCAATGAACGTTGTGACATCATTACTAAAGATTGTTGACCCTGCATACGTGTAACTAGCTTTATTAACAACCTTATCGACACTGTCATCCCCGACTAGCTGAACATCAAAGACAACCTTCGCATTTTGACCAGAATTCAAATCATGTTTCAAAACATAACTGACCGTTCGTGTCGACTTATCAAACGTTGCCTCAGAATAATCAGTATTCTGAACCGTTTTGCTGAACGTCACACCTTCAGGCAATGAATCCTTAATCACAGTGCCCGCCGGAATAACACCTTCGCGGCTTTCCAAATCCAATCCGTATTGTAACGTTGCCGTTTCAGATGCGATTTGCGTTTTATCAACCGTCTTCAACAAATAATTCTTTTGGAAATTCGTATCCGACAAAATCAACGGCACTTTTGCCTCGTATAGCGTATTGTCATTCTCACGCATCTCAGCGTGATTGTACTCTGTGCCAAACTTATTAGTGTCTAGATAGTCATCATCAACTGAGGCACCGTAAGAAATGACATAACTTTCGTCAGATTCAACACGGCCAAAGTGAACGGATAACGATTTATCAGTTACCGTGATATCGTTAGCGAATTGATCAGTGACATACTTTGCATGCTTATTACCTTTTGCATCAAAGGTAACACGATAAATCTTCAAGTGCTTGATATCGGCATCATTTCCGGTTGCATCCGGGAAAACACTGTACGAATCAGCCAACGATAGCCCCTTTGGCAATTGATCAACAACTGTCAAATCCGAATAACTTTGTTCGTTGTAGTTAACAATTAAAACAAAATTATTTTCACTCGGATTCGTTGTGTTCATCACATACTTAAATTCACCACCAACGCTAGTTCCGGGCGCATTTGTGAATTTCGTAAACGCAGGATGGTCTGATTTTGATGGCACGGTATTAACTGTCGTTTGATCAGTGCTTACTGTCGTTCCGTTGATAACCAGCGCATCACTAAAACTGATTTGTTCAGGCACGGTGCTATTGTTCTCGAAATATGACGCTCGGAAGCGTAACGCAAACGTGTAGCCATTAGCGGCTTGTTGATTAATTTGACTCGGATCATAATTCACCGTCAGAACGAAATGACCTTTTCCGTCATCACTAACAGCGTTGTCACTAACATAAAACGGCTGATCAATTCGCAACCCAGTTTGCAGTTGCTTCTGGTCTGCCACAATGGTTTTAGGAATGACAACCCGTATCTCACCCGGCTTTTTGAACTTTCCTGCCGACCCGGCCACTGTAACCGTTAAATCAACATTTCCATTTGATTGGATTGGTGAATTAGCTGAAATTGACACGCCCGGATCATCTCCGGCCTTTGCCGATGCATGAACACTCATCAATCCAATCCCACAAGCAATCACCAGCAGCATGGCTAGCACTGTATTCAGCACCTTTCGCATTGCCTCACCTCCGTTATTTAAATAACAACCTAACTTTAGCAGAAGTGGCAAAATTGGTCGGGTGGGAATTTTTGCAAAAATAAAAAGCGGAACTTCACCGTAGAAGCTCCACTTATAAAAGTGTTTTTAATACTTTTTCTCATTCAACGACTTTTTAATTTGTGTTGTTGATATTTCTGGTGTTCTGCGAAGATATACTACCTCGGCATCGGTCTTCTCGCCGACATCGTCAAATTTTCCAATCCAATCATCACCCATTACAAAAACATCTGCTTGATAAAGATTAACATCATCAACCTTTTGATCCCAATTTTCTTCTGGAATCACCAAATCAACATAACGAATCGCTTCTAACAATTGCTTACGTTGTTCAAATGAAAAGTATGTCTTCTTCCCTTTTTCATGCTCATTAAATTCATCTGTTGAAAGCGCAACGATTAAGTAATCACCTAGCTCTTTGGCTCTACGCAATAAATTTATGTGGCCGTAATGCAGCAAATCAAACGTACCGTATGTTATTACTCGTTTCATTTTAATTTCTCGCTCTCGAATTCTGCAACCATGTCATCCAGGATTTTTGTAGCTACATTTGTTTCACTGAGAACCATCTTAGCATTTTCAATTTGTTGTTCACGTAAGGAATCATCGGCACCCAACAACGTTTCGACGCTGTTCAGCGCTCCGTCTAAACTCTGTTCGCGGTGAACACCTGTCATCCACTTCTCACCGATTTCTGAAAATGCCACATGATCAAATCGTTCAAGATAAACAATTGGTGTATCTTGTAACTGGACCTCATACAGCGAACTAATGCCGTCCGTTAAAACAACGTCTGCAGCCGCTGAATATGGATAGTTAGATTCACCAACAATAAATCCCGCATTAGGCAATGCGTTCCATTCGTCCAAAAACTGATTATATTTTTCAGTATTTATAGAGTCAAAATCACTGCTGCCAATCACATCAGGCAACGAAGGGTGCGGATTTAGAACGACTGATATATTCGGATGATTTCGCGTCCAGTTTAACATATCCGTATAGACGTGATTGAAAGTTCCCATATTAAACCAACCATCACCAATTGAATGGTGTGGCATCCAAAGTACTCGTTTATTCAAATTATTCTCTGGCCAACTAGGAACTACGTTACGAATCATTTCTGCTTTCATAGACCCTACTGGCTTAAAAATATCAGAAGATATAAATGTTTTATCTAGCGTATTCATGGCTTTCGAACTTGGTTCCATCGCTAAATACATACGCCACACGTGTTCATAGAAATCCATCGTAAATAATGGCAAATTTGAATTGGGATTCTCAATAAATTCCTCAAGTACAATATAGGGCACATAAATGACTTTCGTCCAATAGAAATTTTCTATCGCGTACTCATCCGGGAAATCTTGATCCCATTCTGACTGGCGCAAAACAAAATCCGGTTGCCAATTTTTGATTCGTGAGAAATTAATTTCATCGCTCGCCGACAAATTTACCGTTTGAATGTCTTCAGCTTTCAATCGGCTTGCCAACTGTTCAAAAGCATCTTCTCGAACCTGATTGCGAAATAGTCGTGCAACCTGAATGACTTTAACTTCAAATCTGCTATCTACCTTCGCTGCTTTTATCAGTGGCAACACGGCTTCTAAGGTTTCTGCCGCATTCAATATAAACAACAATCGAACTCGGGCATGCTGCGTCTTTAGAATGGGGGCCTTAAGTAACTCTTTTGTTTTATTTTCCGATTGATTAACACGAACAGACAAAGCATTTGTGAGGTAGTCTAGCACTTCAGCCTGACCCATTAATCTCAATTCGTGTTGAATAGGCTCGTCAGTCTTCTCTAGCTTAAAGTCACCAACCAACGATTTGGGAACGTCTGATCCTTTCGGCAATAAGAAGGATGTCGATATTTTGCCTTCCTCATCCAATAGTAATAGCTCATCATTTTGAATACGCCAGTACGCCTCATTAACACTTCGCTCTCCGCCGAATGATATCTCACCATTTACATGAAAAGCCATAGCCTTCGTGTAAGGAAGCTGATTCAATCGTCCAAAAGAAAAAATATTGTTCATTAGGTAATCAAAATAATCTACGTCCGGTCGCTGCGCTCGTCCAATCCGTTGAAAAATCCGCTTTAACGTCATTGCAATCTCTCCTAGAAAACAAAAAGGCTACCGAAGTAGCCTTTTAACCAAATTACTTCTTTGAAGAAGCTTGTGATTGTGCCTTCATTTGAGCCATCATTTGGTTCAAACGCTTTTGTGAAGGCTTTTGACCCATTGAAGCCATCATTGACTTCATCATCTCTTCTGAGATAGGTGGGTTGTTCTTCAAGTACGTTTGCATTGAGCGACGTGCCAAGAAGAA
>ERZ772879.96-NODE-96-length-67950-cov-6.550335_pt1 | contig 67950 bp, 75 predicted proteins | sample MGYA00580582_ERZ772879 | MGnify/ENA primary metagenome ERZ772879 (study PRJEB29015, sample SAMEA2737682) | human gut metagenome | biome: human gut; feature: human-associated habitat; material: faeces | place: China | collected 2012 ... | reverse complement strand
CCTGAAAGCGTGCGTATTGCCTGAAAACACAACCCGCTACGGGGGAGACTTACCCGAAATCTGATTTATTCAACAAAGCCAATAGTTCCTGAACCTTGGATTCGATTTTTTCTCTCAAAGCACGACCAAATTCTTTTTGATGAGAGAATTGTTCCAAAGCTTTAATACATTGTTCACTACTGGTTTTATTGGAGATAATATCTTCGGCACCAATTGATTCGGTAAAATATTTTCTTACATCACCAGTTCCACGGATGAAGCATAAATTATTTTTGTCTTCATCTTCTACCTCCTCAGACATAAATCTGGTTATATCAATTCTTGCGCCCTGCAAGAATTTATCTAAGTCAATTATATCAACGGGATTTAGTTGTAGGTTTTCTTTGAATCTTAGTGCATCGGTGTTTTTAAGCATTAAAACAAGAAGTCGCTCGAAATCTTTATGAACAGAACCATCTTCCTTTTCATGTTGCAGTTGGTAATGAGTAAAAACCAATATTGCACCATTACTTGCTCTGGATTGTCTTGCAGATGTAATTAACTTTTTCTGGATAAAATCATCTACGAAGACTTCGAATGAAGTTTCTTTTTCTAAAAATTTTGACAGCTTTGAAGGGAAAGAGCTTCCTGGATAAGGTTTTTGAAACTTCGCATGAGATTTACTGCTCTTATGAAATCTTGCATCTACTTTCGTTGTAAATGTGATGACTTCCTGCTGATCGGTGGGCCAGAGAGCACCTAAGGTATAGGACCAATCTTTCTGTTCGTTCTCTGGAGGTGTAATCCTAACAGCGATAGCATTCAAAACCTGTAAAGAAGTCAATGTTAACCCCTAATGCATTGTTATTTATCGACATTTTTTAAAATGTACCCTTGCATAACATTTTAGCACATTGGCGAATCTGCACAACATAACCGATTGGGAATTTATGATCTTGGTCAAATGGATTTCATCAAGTAGAGGAAACATCAATTATGTAGCAAAAAAATATCGAAAATTACTATTTATTCTATTAATAAAAAATACGGATTAATTACTTTAATATCATTTCTATACAAAATAAAGTAATATTCGCATGACAGCACTAAATAATCAATATAATATTTAGTATGCTATTGACTTTAAATTTTTATGTGCTTTATTAGTGCAAATGATATTGTAAGGAATGATTATGCGTAAAATGCTTTTTTTCAATGCACTAAGTCTTTTGGTTCTTATAATTACTGGGGAGCCTAAAACATTATTAGGTGAGTATCTTTATTATGCTGCCTTTTTTACAATTTCAGGCAGCATACTTCTCTCACCATTAATATACGTTATGACAAGAAAATCTTACTGAAAAATTTTATGTTTAACTTCTAGATATAAATTTATAATCTTGTAAGTGGCTTTCTTTACTAGGGTTTTGAGTTTGGAACGCAAAATTTTTTTTGGAGAGTTTGTTACAAAAATTGAATTTATAGCTCCTTTTGTAATCCACTCTTTCCTTGCAACTCTAAATTCAGTGAAGGAAATAAATAATTTTATTGTGTAGAAGAAAATAAATATTTCAACGGCAAGTACACGGAAAGCTTTTAGGTGATTTATTTTTGCTTGGGAGAAATTTATTACTTCAAAAATAAAAACATTTTCTTTAAATATATTTATATCAATAAATTCTAGAATCAATACGGTTGCGCCAATGGCTCCTGTAAATATTACAACAAAGTCAGCCATTTTCTTTAAGTAATCACCCATTTGGTCATATGTCATAGAATAAATCATATATCCAAATAATATGGGTAAAAGATATGATAATATTGCAAAAAAGACAATGCTGTAATACCCAAGGCATATCAAAAATAAAATTAGCAAAAAGGGAATAAAGAAAATATTAAATATTTTTTTGTTTATTAATTGGCGTACATAAATCTTCCTTGAAGAATGAACTATTCCGCTTTCGTTTTCAACTATACAGACGTAAGGTCCGTTGTTTTTAGATTTTTCCTTTCCTAATTCATTTTTTTGCATAATGATTGTAGTGAACTCTTTACCAAAGAAAGTTTCCGTTCGTGTACTAACTTTCTTAATATCTATAAATTTTTCTTTGTTCTTAAAATGTTTTTTTATGATTTCTGTTGTATCATGCTGCATAATAATTTCCTTTATAGTCCAATTCTGTAGTGGGCTTTTATCATGGGTTTAAAATTACATGGTTAAATTAAATAATTCTAAATTGATAATGATATCCTCTTCGGAGCAATTTTTTGATGCTAAATGATCAATTACCCTTTTGTATTTGTTTTGTTTCATTCTTTCTTCCAGAAATAAAGTTAATGAATTGAGATGGTTATATAAAATAACTGCGTTGATAGTTGTTTATCAAGCAGCAATGACTTTTAGCCTTTGAGCTTGGACATAATCACCCTACCACTGCATGAGAGCCACTCGTTCAACTATGTATTCTGCTCGGTTATAGGCTGCAATTATTTCATCTGTCTTCGAGTGTGCAAGGGCCGCTTCTAAGACATCTGTCCTGAACTTACCCGACTCCTCTGCGGCCGTTCGTGCAATAGATCTCATTCCATGAGCTACAAGCTCACCTCCGAAGCCCATACGGATTATGGCCGCATTAGCTGTTTGTTCATGCATATGGTTAAGAGGAGCCTTTATGCTTGGAAACACCCATCCACGATGCCCACTAATCCCTTTCATTGACTCCAGGACTCTCAAAGCTTCTTTGCTTAGTGGAACTTTGTGAGGCTTCTTCATTTTCATAAACTCAGCCGGGATGTTCCACATTGAATTATCGATATCTATATCAGCCCATCTTGTGCGAACAGCTTCACCAGGGCGAACCCATGTGAGAAGTTGCCACTCAATCAGTAGCCTTGTTTCTAAACGGATAGAAGCATTGATTAGAGCAACCAGGAAGCGGGGGAGTTCGGAAGGGGGTAATGCTGGCATATTCTGTTTTTTAGGCCTACTGAACCGTTGACCAAGGTTGTCAGCAGGATTGAATTCTATGAGTTCTTCTGTTGCTGCATAGCGGAAAATTTCATTTAATCGGGAAATGATTCGCCGTAAGGTTTCGAGGACTCCCCGTTGCTCAATAGGGTCAAGGTGTTGCTTTAAGAGTTTGGGTCGGATCTCATTGACAGGAACATTACCCAATCCTGGAAAGATATTTCTCTCCAGGCTTCGCCAGATATCTTCTGCATGGTCTTGTGAGATACCTGAGGTCTTTACCTTCTCATCTAACCATTTCCTTGCCACGGCTTGGAGAGTGTGTTCAGTAGCATTCTTTAAGGCATTAGCTTTATTGCTGTTATGGACTTGGGGATCAATGCCATTGGCAAGCAAGGAAAGGTATTCATCTCGTAAGGTTCTGGCTCTTGCCAGTGTAAGGTGAGGATAGGTCCCAAGGCTCATTTTGGTTCTTTTCTTACTCACTGGGACCGCATATCTGAAATACCAATTCTTCTTCCCTCCTTTTGTGAGAGGAGCGATTCGCAGGATCAAACCATCACCGTCAAACAAGTTGATTTCTTTATCGGCTGGCTTCGTGCTTTTGATTTCAGTGTCAGTGAGCTTCTTAGCGATTTTTGCCATTTTGGGACCCTCGATTTTTGGACCCTTCGTTGTGGGTCCCATTCAGGGTGCCATAAGTGATAGTTCTCAGCAATTCTCACTAGCCTACAATAGACGTAAAAAAGCCCGCAAGGCTGGTTCCATGCGGGCTTAGTAGACTTCATTGTACTTCAAACAATTAGAAAGTGGTGGAGCTGGCGGGAGTTGAACCCGCGTCCGAAATTCCTACATCCTCGGCACTACATGCTTAGTCAGTCTTTACATTCGCTTGCCAGCTGCGGACAGACACGCCACTAACAAACTAGCCTGATTAGATTTAACGCTTCAACCCCAGGCAGGGCATCCACGCGATCTCTTTTGGGTTTGACCTCTCTTTGATCCCCGTCTTAAGAGCGGAAGCTAGGGAGAGAGGGCTCAGAGCAGGTTATTAAGCTGCTAAAGCGTAGTTTTCGTCGTTTGCGACTATTTTTTTGCGGCTTTTTACGAGGCCAACCGCCCCTCGGCATGCACCTTGGGTTTCGCAAATCCCGTCGAATCCAGAATCAGCCCCAATGTGTAGGTTAAGTATAACAGATTTGTGAATGTCGTTACCAGCCCCATCACGCAGGATTATTTCAGCAGGGTGGACGAAAAAGCAGCATCAACAAGGATATAGCGTAAGGGCCAGCGAGAGCTGGCCCTCGGGGAGGGGAAATTAACGTCCGGCGTGCTTCATAATACGCGCCTTATCCAGCGCCCATTCACGATCTTTCAGGTCGGTACGCTTGTCGTGCTGTTTCTTACCTTTGGCGACGCCGATTTTCACTTTGCACCAGGCGTTCTTCCAGTACAGCGACAGGGCGACGACGGTGTAACCTTCGCGGTTAATGCGGCCGTACAGCGTGTCGAGTTCGCGCTGGTTGAGCAGCAGCTTACGGGTGCGCGTCGGGTCGCAGACATAGTGGGTGGAAGCCACGGCCATGGGCGTAAAGTTGGCGCCGAACAGGAAGGCCTCGCCATCCTTCAGGATGACATAGCTATCGCCGATGTTGGCTTTGCCTGCACGCAGGGATTTGACCTCCCAGCCCTGCAGGGCGAGACCAGCCTCGTATTCATCTTCGATAAAGTATTCGTGACGGGCGCGTTTATTCAGCGCAATGGTGGCTGATCCAGGTTTGTGGGCTTTTTTCTTAGTCATAATGTCCTGAAGTCATCGTCTTATACACAGTTACCTCGATCGCATCCTGCGAGGTGTACTGCGCATCTTAGCACGAGTTGCGGCACAGCGTTTTTTTTAGCAGCAGATAAATGATATTATTTGCACTGTGTTTAAATGTGGAACCTGCTATGCCTCAGATTAGCCGTACTGCGCTGGTGCCTTTCAGCGCGGAACAGATGTATCAACTGGTAAACGATGTGAAGTCCTATCCTGATTTTCTGCCAGGCTGCACCGGTAGCCGCGTGCTGGAATTGGGGCCGACGCAAATGACGGCGGCGGTTGATGTGTCCAAAGCCGGCATCAGTAAGACCTTCACCACACGCAATACACTGACCAGCAACCAGAGCATTTTGATGAGCCTGGTGGATGGCCCGTTCAAGAAGCTGATTGGCGGCTGGAAGTTTATTCCGCTGAGCCCCGAGGCCTGCAAAATAGAATTCCATCTCGATTTCGAGTTTACCAATAAACTGATTGAGATGGCTTTTGGCCGGATCTTCAAAGAGCTGGCCGCTAACATGGTGCAGGCGTTCACTTCGCGCGCCAAAGAGGTTTACAGTGCCGGCTAATATTCGTGTTGAAGTCGCCTACGCGCTGCCTGAAAAGCAGTATCTGCAGCGGGTCACCCTGGACGAGGGGGCGACGGTCGAGCAGGCGATTATCGCCAGCGGTCTGCTGGCGCTGCGTGATGACATCGATCTGGCGAAAAACAAGGTGGGTATCTACAGTCGTCCGGTAAAGCTGCATGACGAAGTTCACGACGGCGACCGGGTCGAAATCTATCGACCGCTGATCGCAGACCCGAAAGAGCTGCGTCGCCAGCGGGCAGAGAAAAGCGCCGCAAAGTAACCTGCAGCAGACCGGCTATCAGCCATAAAAAAAGCGCTCACCGAGCGCTTTTTGCTTTTCCGGGCCTTACTGACTGGTCAGCGCAGGCTTGTTATCAATGTTAGTCAACACACCGCCGCTGTTGAAGGTCAGGGTCAGGGTCTGCTGAGTCACTTTCTGGTGGCCCGGCTCCTGACGGAAGACATAGAACCAGGTATTGGTGCCGAACGGATCCGTCATCATTGGCGTCCCCAGAGCATAAGCTACCTGCTGTTGCGTCATACCGACACGAATTTTTGCTACATCGTTTGGTGCCAGATAGTTACCCTGGTTGATGTCAGGACGGTAAACCACTCGTTCCAGAGTGGAACAGCCTGCGGTCAACATAAGAAGAACCGCTGCGGCAGCAGTCAGCGTTTTACAGCGCATAGTGATTTGATTCCTTTTTGGGCCCGAGCAGTACGTGGCTCATCTGTAATATGCCGATAATAATAGACCTTCGCGCCGTTGGAAACCTCCGGCTGCAGGTCAGCAGGCAATTTGCTGTTCACTATGACCCTGTGAAAATCAAAAAGTTTACGCCGCAAGCAACTCTTTCGCGTTCGCCAGGGTGTTGCGCGTGACTTCGCTGCCGCCCAGCAGACGGGCCAGCTCCTGCAAGCGAGCACGTTTATCCAGCGGCTGCATATGGGTTTCGGTCATCTCGCCATCGGTCTCTTTGCAGACAAAGAAATGATGGTGGCCGCAGCCTGCGACCTGCGGCAGGTGGGTCACGCACATCACCTGCGTGGACTCGCCCAGCTGGCGCAGCAGCTTGCCGACCACGGCGGCGGTCGGGCCGCTGATGCCGACGTCCACTTCGTCGAAGATGAGCGCCGGGGTTTCCATTTTACGCGCGGTGATCACCTGAATCGCCAGCGCAATGCGCGACAGTTCGCCGCCGGAGGCCACTTTGGCGATTGGCTGCAGCGGCTGACCGGGGTTAGTGGTGACGCGGAACTCAATATGGTCGGCGCCGTCGGCGGTGAGATGGCGTTCATCGAACGCGACCTCAATCGCGAAGACCCCGTGCGGCATCGAAAGTGAGTGCATACTTTCAGTGATAAGCTGGGTCAGCTCGTCGGCGCTGGCCTGGCGCAGGGCATGCAGCTGGCGTGCGGTCTCCAGCGCCAGCTGATGATGTTCGACCACCTGCTGGCTGAGGGATTCCAGCGAGCCGGCGCTGTCGTCCAGCAGGCGCTGCTCTTCCAGCATCGCCTGATAAACCGCCGGCAGCTCTTCCGGCATCACCTGATGTTTACGCGCCAGCGCGATTTGTCGGGAAATCCGTTGCTCAAGTTCAAACAGACGGTTCGGATCGAGATCCAGACGGTCATGGTAGTGGCGCAACTCGTCGCTGGCCTCGCTGAGCTGAATGGCCGCCTCTTCCAGCATATCCAGGACGCCGGAAAGCTTGCTGTCCATGCCCACCAGCTCGCTGACCAGCTGCTTCGCGGTATAAAGCTGGCTCTGCAGATTGGCCTCTTCGCCGTCCGCCAGTACCGTAAGGGCGTGCTGACAGGTGCTGAGCAGCTGGCCGCTGTTGGCCAGGCGCTTGTACTCTTCGTCAATCTGCTCGAATTCTCCCGGCAGCGGGTTAAATTCGTTCAGCTCTTTAAGCTGATACTGCAGCAGATCGGCGCGGGCGGCGCGCTCCTGGCTCTGCTGCTGATGCTGGGCCAACTCGCGGCAGCTCTGGTGCCACTGGCGATAGTGCTCGGCCATACACTGAGTAAGCGCATACTCACCGGTATAGCCGTCGAGCAGCGTTTTTTGGTGTTCGGGTTTGGTCAGCAGCTGGTGGGCATGCTGGCCGTGGATCTGGATCAGCAGCTGGCCCAGCTCGCGCAGCTGCGAGAGCGGGACGGCGGTGCCGTTGATGAAGCCGCGCGAGCGGCCGTCGGCGCTGATCACCCGGCGAAGCAAACACTCACGCCCGCTCTCCAGCTGATTCTCTTCCAGCCAGCGCTGGGCAGCCGGGGTATCTTTCAGCGCGAAGCGCGCGCACAGGTCGGCACGGGTGGCGCCGCGACGCACCATGTCGGCTTCCGCTCTGCCGCCGAGGCATAGCCCCAGCGCGTCGATGGCAATGGATTTCCCGGCGCCGGTTTCCCCGGTGATGGCGGTCATGCCGCTGTGGAAATCAATTTCCAGTTCACGAACGATAGCAAAATTACTGATGGTGAGTTGCGCCAACATAGCTGCCTTCCTGTATGAAAAACCAATACTGTGTTTTCGTACAGTATAGACTGGTTTTTTATCCAGTAAAGAGGCAGCCGTGAAAATCAGAACAATTTTTTCGACCAGCCGAGCTTGGTGCTTAATGTATTGAAATAGCTGTAATCTTTAGGGTGAATCAGATTGAGGTGATAATCACAGCGGCGAATGAGGACATCTTCGCCATCCTGGATCGGCAGGGCAATCTGGCTGTCGCAGCTGATCTCCAGATCGCTGCAGCGGTGAGAGAAGCGCAGGCGGATGCTGCTGTCGCCGTTGATCACCAGCGGTCGCGCTGAAAGGGTGTGCGGGAACATCGGCACCAGGGTGATGGCGTCCAGCGACGGCGTAAGGATTGGGCCGCCAGCCGACAGCGAGTAGGCGGTGGAGCCGGTCGGAGTGGAGATAATCAGGCCATCGGATCGCTGAGAGAACGCAAAGACTTCGTCGATATAGACTTCGAACTCAATCATATGCGCCACTTTGCCGGGGTGCAGCACCACTTCGTTGATGGCGGTGCTGATACGTTTCTGGCAATCCTGCTGACACACCTGGGCCTCCAGCAGAAAGCGTTTCTCGGCGATGTAGTGGCCTTCCAGCACGTCGGCGAGCTGCTGCAGGGCGTTGTCCGGGTCAAGGTCGGTGAGAAAGCCGAGGTTGCCGCGGTTAATGCCGATAACGTTAATGTCGTAACGGGCCAGGGTCCGCGCCGCGCCGAGCATATTGCCGTCGCCGCCCACCACCACCGCGAGGTCGGCCTGTTGGCCAATCTCCGCCAGCGTGCCGGTTTTCACGTTGCTGAGCTGAAGTTCATGGGCGATCTGCTGTTCAACCAGCACTTCATACCCTTTGCTGCACAGCCAGCGCCAGAGCATTTCATGTGTGGTCAGGGCGGTGGGGTGACGAGGATGTCCCACAATGCCGATACACTTGAAATGGTTCTTCATGATCTGGATGTCCTTGCGTTAAATGAAATAGTGACAATCTGTCCGCTTCCCTTGAAACCCGGAAACTGATCCCCATAATAAGCGAAGTTAGCGAGATGAATGCGAAAAAAACGCGGAGAAATTCATGAGTAGTAAAGAACAGAAAACGCCTGAGGGGCAAGCCCCGGAAGAAATTATCACGGAGCAGCACGACGACGTTGAGGCGGTAGAGCCTGAAGTTTCGGCTGAGCAGGTGGATCCGCGCGATGAAAAAATTGCGAATCTGGAAGCCCAGCTGGCTGAAGCGCAGAAACGTGAACGTGAAGTGATGCTGCGTGCCAAAGCCGACGAAGATAACCTGCGTCGTCGTACCGAGCAGGATATCGAGAAAGCGCACAAATTCGCGCTGGAAAAATTCGTCAATGAACTGCTGCCGGTAATCGACAGCCTGGACCGCGCGCTGGAAGTGGCTGACAAGGCTAACCCGGAGCTGGCGCCGATGGTGGAGGGGATCGAACTGACCCTGAAATCTATGCTGGACGTAGTGCGTAAGTTCGGCGTGGAAGTGATCGCCGACACCAACGTTCCGCTGGATCCGAACGTCCACCAGGCCATTGCGATGGTCGAGTCTGAAGATGTGGCGGCGGGCAACGTGCTGTCCGTGATGCAGAAAGGTTATACCCTGAACGGCCGTACTATTCGCGCCGCGATGGTGACGGTAGCGAAAGCGAAATAACGCTTGCTGCCTTGCTCAACGGCTGCCTGCGGGCGGCCGTTTTTTGTGTCATCGCTGCCGGCGCGAGATAAAAAAACGGCGGGCCGCAGCCCACCGTGATATTAATTCCTTCGCTAGCGCTACTCCGCGACGCTCTCGCGTAATGATTTCACCGGCATCACTTTCACCTGTTTGATCATGTTGTCCTGCACGTCGAGGATATCTATATCGTACTGCTCAATGCGCACGCGGGTGCCCGGGACCGGGATCTCTTCCAGCGCTTCGAGGATAATACCGTTGACGGTTCGCGCTTCATCTTCCGGCAGGTGCCAGTTAAACGCTTTGTTGATTTCGCGAACGTTGGCGCTGCCGTCGATAATCACCGTGCCGTCGTTAAGCGGGGTCACTTCCTCCGCCAGGGTGGGTGACATGGAGGTGGTGAAGTCGCCGACAATCTCTTCAAGAATATCTTCGACGGTGACCAGCCCCTGAATATCGCCGTATTCATCGACCACCAGACCGACTTTCTTTTTATTGCGCTGAAATTTCACCAGCTGGGTGCTGAGCGGCGTGCCTTCCGGCACAAAGTAGATCTCATCTGCCGCCCGCAGCATGATCTCTTTTGTGAACTCTTTCTTCTCCGTCATCAGACGGTAGGCTTCGCGAACGCGCAGCATGCTGATGGCATCGTCCAGCGAATCGCGGTAGAGCACGATGCGGCCATGCGGGGAGTGGGTCAGCTGGCGGACGATAGATTTCCAGTCATCATTGATATCGATGCCGACAATCTCATTGCGCGGCACCATGATGTCGTTAACGCTGACCTTCTCCAGGTCCAGCACCGACAGCAGCATATCCTGATTGCGTCGTGAGATTTGTGAACGGGATTCATTCACAATCGTGCGCAGTTCATCTTTGCTCAGGGCGCTGCTGATGACGGTATCGGTGCGGATGCCCATCATGCGCATCAATATGCGGGTGATGGTATTCAGCAGCCACACCAGCGGCATCATCAGCACCTGCAGGGGCGCCAACAGGAAGCTGCTGGGGTAGGCAACCTTTTCCGGATAGAGGGCGGCGATGGTCTTCGGCAGCACTTCGGCAAATACCAGCACCACAAAGGTAAGTACGCCGGTGGCGATCGCGACGCCGGCGTCGCCGTACAGGCGCATGCCGACGATGGTGCCCAGCGCCGAGGCGAGAATGTTGACAAGGTTATTGCCGATCAGCACAAGGCTAATCAGGCGGTCCGGCTTGCGCAGCAGCTTCTCCACGCGCTTGGCGGGGCGGTTGCCTTGTTTCGCCATGTGGCGTAACCGGTAGCGGTTCAGCGTCATCATGCCGGTTTCGGAACCGGAGAAATAGGCAGAGATAATCACCATGACGATCAGCGTTATGATCAGCGTGGTGGTGGAGATATGTTCCACGTAGGATTCCTTAAAAGACTTAGCTCACGAACTGCTGCAGCACGCGGCTACCAAAATAGGCCAGCGTCAGCAGACCGGCGCCAGCGACGCTGAACCAGACCACACGACGTCCGCGCCACCCTTCATGATAGTGCCCCCACAGCAGGACGATATAGACGAACCACGCAATAATCGACAGCACCGCTTTATCGATATTTTCGCTGCTGAACAGATTGTGCATGTAGAACAGGCCGCTGCACAGCGTCAGGGTCAGCAGCACCACGCCGACCTGGGTGATGTGGAACATTTTGCGCTCAATGCTCATCAGCGGCGGCATTTCGCTGCTGAAGGCCAGCTTTTTATTCTTGAGCTGGTAGTCGATCCACGCCAGCTGCAACGCATACAGCGCGGCAATGATCAGCGTGGCGTACGAGAAGAGCGACAGGCCGATATGCACCAGCATCCCCGGGGTGGTTTCCAGGTGGGTGATATATTCGTTAGGCACGAATGTGGCGAAGGCCAGGTTGATCAGCGCGAAGGCATAGACGATAGGCAGCAGCAGCCAGCCGCGATTGCGCGAGGCCACGATAGTCATCACCGTACAGATCATCAGGCTGACCAGCGACCCGACGTTCAGTAAGCTGAGATTTTGCCCGCTCTCGCCGCCGGGGAATATCCGTGCTTCCAGCGCAAAAGCATGGCAGATTAAGGCGATAGTCGCAGATAAAATCGCCATTCGCCGCCAGCTGCTGTTTTTTTGCAGCAAGCCGGGGATAATCAGCGCGAGGCTGACGGAGTAGGCGACAAGGGCGAGTAGAGCAAAAACAGGCATAGGTGTCGGCTGTTGGCTAAATAAGAAAGAGAAGCAGTATAACGTTAGCAGGCCTCTGCTCCAACCGTTGCAGCACATTCAGATTGATGTCGTGTTATACTCCGCCACATTCGTTTTGTGTGTCGCTGCGGCGACCGACCGTTTCCACCTCAGGCGAGAGACAATGTTTGATAATTTAACCGATCGTTTGTCGCGTACGCTGCGCAACATTAGCGGCCGCGGACGCCTTACAGAAGACAATATTAAAGACACCCTGCGCGAAGTGCGCATGGCGCTGCTGGAAGCGGACGTTGCGCTTCCGGTGGTCCGTGATTTCATCAGCCGCGTCAAAGAGAGCGCGGTCGGCCATGAAGTCAATAAAAGCCTGACCCCGGGTCAGGAGTTCGTCAAAATCGTCCGCAACGAGCTGGTGGCGGCGATGGGCGAAGAGAACCAGACGCTCGACCTGGCCGCGCAGCCGCCGGCCGTGGTGCTGATGGCTGGCCTGCAAGGTGCTGGTAAAACCACCAGCGTCGGTAAGCTGGGGAAATTCCTGCGCGAGAAGCACAAGAAGAAAGTGCTGGTCGTTTCCGCGGACGTTTACCGCCCGGCGGCGATCAAACAGCTGGAAACCCTGGCCGAGCAGGTCGGCGTCGATTTCTTCCCGTCTGATGTCGGGCAGAAGCCGGTTGATATCGTCAACGCGGCGCTGAAAGAAGCGAAACTCAAATTCTACGACGTGCTGCTGGTGGATACCGCCGGTCGTCTGCACGTTGACGAAGCGATGATGGACGAAATCAAGCACGTCCACGCCGCCATTAACCCGGTTGAAACCCTGTTCGTCGTCGATGCGATGACCGGTCAGGATGCGGCGAATACCGCGAAGGCCTTTAACGAAGCGCTGCCGCTGACCGGCGTGGTGCTGACCAAAGTGGACGGCGACGCCCGCGGCGGCGCGGCGCTGTCGATTCGCCATATTACCGGCAAGCCGATTAAATTCCTCGGCGTCGGCGAGAAAACCGAAGCGCTGGAGCCGTTCCATCCGGACCGCGTCGCTTCCCGTATCCTCGGCATGGGCGACGTGCTGTCGCTGATCGAAGATATCGAGAGCAAGGTTGACCGCGCACAGGCCGAGAAGCTGGCCTCCAAGCTGAAGAAAGGCGACGGTTTCGACCTCACCGACTTCCTTGAGCAGCTGCGCCAGATGAAAAACATGGGCGGCATGGCCAGCCTGATGGGCAAGCTGCCGGGCATGGGGCAGATCCCGGACAACGTGAAAGCGCAGATGGACGACAAAGTGCTGGTGCGTATGGAAGCGATCATCAACTCGATGACCCTGAAAGAGCGCGCTAAGCCGGAAATCATCAAAGGTTCGCGTAAGCGCCGTATCGCCGCCGGCTGCGGCATGCAGGTGCAGGATGTGAACCGTCTGCTCAAGCAGTTCGACGACATGCAGCGCATGATGAAGAAGATGAAGTCGAAAGGCGGCATGATGAAGATGATGCGCGGGATGAAAGGGATGATGCCGCCAGGCTTCCCGGGTCGTTAAAAACAAGGGCATAAGGCTATCTTGTTTGCCATTTTAGCGCCGGGGTGTGCTCGCCATCTTCACGTACTACCTGTACGTTCCAGTGGTTGCGCACACGCTGGTACTAAACTGGCTGCACCGCCGACGGCCTTTTACAGCAGACTTATCAACTGCTGATTGCATTTTCCCCAGAAATCAGTAAAATTTTCGGGCTTTTAATATGACACCCGGGCTCCGTTCCTCGATGGGGCCCGGTTGTTTTATTCACACAAGAGGATGTTATGGTAACTATTCGTTTAGCACGTCACGGCGCTAAAAAGCGTCCGTTCTACCAGGTTGTTGTCACCGACAGCCGTAATGCACGCAACGGTCGCTTCATCGAGCGCGTTGGTTTCTTCAACCCGATCGCTAACGGTGCGGAAGAAGAAACTCGCCTGGATCTGGATCGTATCGCTCACTGGGTTGGCCAGGGCGCTACTGTTTCCGATCGCGTTGCCGCGCTGATCAAAGCCGCTAACAAAGCAGCTTAATCTGTCACGGTGGTCATGATGAGCAAGCAACACACCGCGCAAGCACCTGTTGATCCGATCGTATTGGGGAAAATGGGTTCTTCCTACGGTATCCGTGGTTGGCTCAGAGTGTTTTCCTCCACCGAAGACGCCGAAAGCATTTTTGACTATCAGCCCTGGTTAATCCAGAAGGCGGGTCAGTGGCAGGTCGTTGAGCTGGAAAGCTGGCGCCACCACAATCAGGACATCATCATCAAGCTGAAAGGCGTTGACGATCGTGATGCCGCGAATCTACTGACTAATTGCGAAATTATCGTGGATTCATCGCAGTTGCCGGAGCTGGAAGAGGGTGACTACTACTGGAAAGACCTGATGGGCTGCCAGGTAGTTACGACGGAAGGCTATAGCCTCGGTAAAGTCATCGATATGATGGAAACCGGGTCGAATGACGTGCTCGTCATCAAGGCAAACCTGAAAGATGCATTTGGTATCAAGGAGCGGTTGGTTCCGTTCCTCGATGGGCAGGTTATCAAGAAAGTCGATCTCACTACGCGTACTATCGAAGTAGATTGGGATCCTGGTTTTTAAATTCTCCGGATAAACGGTAAAAGACGGCGCTATGTGGATTGGCATAATTAGCCTGTTTCCTGAAATGTTCCGCGCAATTACCGATTACGGGGTAACTGGCCGGGCAGTAAAAAATGGCCTGCTGAGCATCGAAAGCTGGAGTCCTCGCGACTTCACGCATGACCGGCACCGTACCGTGGACGATCGTCCTTACGGCGGCGGACCGGGGATGCTAATGATGGTGCAACCCTTACGGGATGCCATTCATGCAGCAAAAGCCGCGGCAGGTGAAGGCGCGAAGGTGATTTATCTGTCACCTCAGGGACGCAAGCTTGATCAAGCGGGCGTCAGCGAACTGGCAACGAATCAGAAACTGATTCTGGTGTGCGGTCGCTACGAAGGGATAGACGAGCGCGTAATCCAAACCGAAATTGACGAAGAATGGTCAATCGGCGATTACGTTCTCAGCGGTGGTGAGTTACCGGCAATGACGCTGATTGACTCCGTTTCCCGGTTCATTCCGGGAGTACTGGGCCATGAAGCATCGGCAACGGAAGATTCCTTTGCTGATGGGTTGCTGGATTGCCCCCACTATACCCGTCCTGAAGTGTTAGAGGAGATGGAAGTACCGCCAGTATTGCTGTCGGGAAACCATGCTGAGATACGTCGCTGGCGTCTGAAGCAGTCGCTGGGCCGCACCTGGCTTAGAAGACCTGAACTTCTGGAAAACCTGGCTCTGACTGAAGAGCAAGCAAAGCTGCTGGCGGAGTTCAAAACTGAACACGCGCAACAGCAGCATAAACATGATGGGCAGGCGTGAGCCCCCAATATCAGTTTACCCAGGATAAGAGATTAAATTATGAGCAACATTATTAAGCAACTTGAACAAGAACAGATGAAGCAGGACGTACCTTCCTTCCGTCCGGGTGATACCGTGGAAGTGAAAGTATGGGTTGTTGAAGGTTCCAAAAAACGTCTGCAGGCATTCGAGGGCGTGGTTATCGCTATTCGTAACCGCGGTCTGCACTCTGCATTCACTGTTCGCAAAATTTCCAACGGCGAAGGCGTTGAGCGTGTCTTCCAGACTCACTCTCCGGTAGTTGACAGCATTGCTGTTAAACGTCGTGGTGCTGTACGTAAAGCTAAACTGTACTACCTGCGTGAGCGCACTGGTAAGTCTGCTCGTATCAAAGAGCGTCTTAACTAATAAGCGCATCACGCCACATCCAAAGCGTGTTATAAAACAAGGGGTTAGCTTAATGCTAACCCCTTTTTGGTTTTTTGTGTCCACGAAATGCCCACGCAGAATTGATATATGTCCACAATGACCACTTTACTCAGGTAATAAAAAACCTGCCGGAGCAGGTTAGAGCCACAATTGATGCTGTTGATATTTGGAAGGATGGGGCGGGGCTGGGTCAATCTCGCCGGGTTTAACGATAAAGCGGGCCAAAGTCTCATGAGTTACAAACGTGCAACCACAATTAATATTCTGGCACTGATGATAGCGCTCTTTCGTTTCAGTGCTTAGGTACCGGCTCGAACGAGCATGCGCGGCATCCTGACATAGCGGGCAATGCATCATGACTATTAATCCCCTCTCTCTCTCTCACTTACTAAAGTGGATAATAATTCCGAAACTTACATTTGCAAGCTAATGTTTGCTTTTTTAGCTATCAGCTACCGAGTACTCGACATCCGACAGTCTCACCTCAAGCTCTAAGCTTGTCGTAAAACCGCTATTACTCAGAGAGTGCATAACCTTCGTGATTGTCCATGATTGCTCGTCTATGACGCGCTTAAATCCTGAAACCTGCACGGGTGTCTCCGGGTAAAGGTCGGCGCGCCCTGTCGCCAGCCTGATAGAGAACTCAGCCACCCCACGTTGCAGTTTGTCCCATTTCGCCTGCGCAGCTCGCATGGCCTGCGCTTTAGTGGCGTAAATTGTCGTCAGAGCAAACACGTTGTCATCCTCACCGACCATATACTCACCTTCCCTGGCCTCTGGCGTTTTAGTCTCTTTCTTCTTCGCCTTTGCTTTTGGATGCTGCAGGGCGCGCAAATGCTGCTCTTTAGGTTTGCGCTTAATCTTTACCTTTTTGGGCTTCGGGTCTTTGGTGTGCAGCCATTTTGCCGTAACGCCGGTATACGCCCCACGGTCAGCAATGGAAAACTGATGGCGGTCGCCATCGCTGCGGGTGATCGTGACCTGCGGAATGGCTTTTCCGCTGGCTGTCACTCCACGACCGGCTTTCAGAAAAAGTAACTTTCCCGCCTTTACCGAAACCTCACCGCCGTTTCGCTCGGCGAGGCGTGTCAAAAATTTGGCGTCCGATTCCTGTGACTGGTCGATATGCGGAATTTTTATTCCGGCCAGTTCAGGTATGACACTTGATGTCAGTGTGTTACGTGCCGCTATTGCCGCCACAATTTCGCCGAGCGTCTTATCATGCCAGGACTCTTCCCGACGTGAGTTAAGCGTCCCCCGAAAATCGGCGCTACGGGCGCGGATTGTCACCGTGTCCGGCGCGCCATGATGTTCAACCTCATCGACGGTAAAACTTCCCTTACCAATCAACGCAAAGCCTTTCCACCCGAGGTAAAGCGTCAGTACGGCCCCGCGTAACGGCAGCTCGACCAGCCCGTCAGCATCATCAAGCTCGATGTCGAGCTGGTCGGCCTCAAATCCGCGATTGTCGGTCATCGTCAGGCTCATCAACCGGTTACTGATATTGCCGGTAATGTCTTTGCTGTCGAGCATCAGCATAAAATCGGGCGTCAGTACGCCGCCCGCATTCAGATTAAGCATATCCAGCATCAGCTAATCCCCGCCATGCCAGCCACTGACGAGGCCATATTTCCCGCCTTGCCAATCAGTGATTTTGCCTGTTCGCCGATATCGCCATAAAGCGCCGCAAGGGATTCATCCACGCGGGTGAGAGTCAGCGTAAAATCAATTTTGCGCGCCGTGCCGTCAGCAAAAAACTGGCTTCCTGTCTCGCTGATATTATTGATGACGTACATACCGTAAATCGTGCCGGTGCCATCCAGTAACGGCCAGGCGCGCCCCTCGTCAGCCATTAAACGAATGGCCGTCATCGTCAACTTTCCGCCAGTGAGCTCCGGGTAAAGCGTTCCGGCCAGGGTGATTTTTTCCTCCCCCGGTCCTAAAAACTGAAAGGCGTCACGCTTACCGACGCGTGAATTTGACGGCCATCGATACTCTGCATCGCGTTGTAGCGTCTGATGGGGCAGCGTCTGACGCATAAAAACAAACATTCCAAGAGCTAGCATCATCATCCACCTCCTTAATCGTGCATCATGCTGGCTCGGGCTCTGGCCCGCTTATCGCGTTCATATTTTTCTAACGCGTCCTGCAACTGGTTTCCGAGTTGACCGCCCGGCGCACCACCCGGCATGTTGATTTGATAGGTTGGGCTGCTCTGGTCAATGAAGGTACGACCGGCGGGAGCCGTCACAGGCTGGTAAGCCTGATAACCGCCATAAGAACTGGTTACCGGTATGTAAGAGTTACCCTGCGTGGCGGCACTGGCTTTCGCGGCGGTCTGGTCAAGCGTGCTGGACTCTTTATTGATAACGCCGAGTTTCTCAAGTACCCAGTCAATACCGCTGCGCAGCTTATTAAATGCCGTCAGCGGCAACGTTAAAGCATCCGCCAGTCGCTGGCCGAACAACACACCGGCATCACGAAAACGGTTTAACGTCTCCTGCGAGGATTTGACCGGCGCGATCAGGTTGTTAAAACAGTCCCATGCGGCTTTAAGCTTTCCGCCCAGCCAGTCAAACATCGGTTTAAGTGGTGCAAACAGGTCAGCTACGGGCGCAAAGGCGGCCCGCATTCCTTCAATCACTCCGCCGAAAAATGCGCTGATGGGCTCCCAATATTTACGGATGAGCAATGCCCCGGCGACAATCGCAGCCACAACAGCGACAACCGGCCAGGAAATCGCACCAACAGCGGTAATGATGCCGCCGGCCACCGTTGTAAATACGGTACCGAGCGCGGTCGCAGCGGCGATGATGGCATTCACGCCCGTTATCACCGGCCAGGCAATCAGCCCAATGGTCCCGATCATACCCACCACGCCAAGCGCCACGGCAGTAATCACCCCCAGCGTCTGCGCGAGCGCTTTATTTCGCTGGATCCACTTATCAAGTTTGAGCACGTAGCCGGTCGCTGTCTGCACCAGTTTGCGTAAGGAGGATTCCTGCTGGTCAAACAGGTCAGTCCCCACGGCCTCATAAGCAGACTGAAACTCTTTAAAGTCGCCGCCGAGGTTATCCTGCATAACCTTAACCAGTTCCTCTGTCTTGCCGTCCGAGGCTTTAAATGCCGCAGTGAGTTGGTCCAGCTTTCCCGATTGCGCTGCGTTCATCAGAACAGCGGCGGCCGAGCTGGCCTCTTCACCGAATATCGTTTTCATGTATTCGGCGCGCTGACCGGTACCCAGCTTATTTTTTTCAAAACTGGCCTGCATTTCCTTCAGGATGGTAAATACAGGGCGGGTATTCCCTTTACTGTCTGCTGTTTTAATCCCGAGCTCTTTAATCGCCGTGTATGCCTGCCCGGTGGGTGCCTGCAGTCGACTTAAAATGGCACGACTCCCCGTCCCCGCCATTGAACCTGTAATTTTCGCATCATGAAGTGCGCCAACCATTGCTGCGGCTTCCTCAATACTGACACCGGCATTTTTCGCCACCGGCGCGGTATAGGTCAGCGCATCACTCAACCCGTCAAAATCTGCGGCGGTTTTATTCATTGTCATCGACAGGACATCACCGATGTGAGAGACCTGATCGTTAGTAAGCTGGAAAGCTGATTTCATCCCCATCAGCAAACCGGCGTTCTCCTCCATCGTCCGACGGTTAGCAAGCGCCATATTCAGCGTGACGGGGGTCGCCGCCTGGATTGCTGCCGCATCGCCGCCCGCTTTCGCGATAATAATCTGAGCACCGGCCGCATCATCGGCAGAGGCGGCAGTATTGTCACCCAGCAGTCGGGCCTGTTTTCGCAACGCTGACATTTCTGCCGAGTCTTTTGCCACACCGAGCACCGCCTGTAACTCAGCGTTTTTCTGCGCAAAATCATAACCCGGTTTCATCAGTGTAACCCCGGCAAGCGTGCCGGTTGTCGCCATACCAATACCGGCGGCCCCCATTGTCGCTGCGTTTCCGGCCAGCGCTTTACCGGCCTGATATCGCTGCTTAACCACGTTGAGCTTCGCCTGTTGCGCGCTGACGCGCGCCAGTGCCTCGCGCTGGCGATTAAGCTGCGCCGTTGTTTCGCTTATTCGATTTTTTAGCCCTTTTTCATCATTTGCGAGATTGCGGGTATTAATGCCCACGGCACCGAGTTCACGCTGTTGCCGTTTCACTGACTCAGTAAGGCTGTTGTATTTCTTCTGTAACCCTTCCGCAGAACGTTTAGCGGATTCCAGTGCCTGCGCCTGTGCCCGGGTCGGGCGCTCAGTATTTTTAAACTGAGTACCTAACGCCTCTGCCTCTGCTTTGGCTTTCTCAAGCGCATGACCGGTAACAGCGAGCTGCGCGCTGGTTTTGCGAAACCCGTCAATACGGGATGCCTGACCGTTCAGTTCACGCAGTGATTTTTGAGTGTCCCGGATATCACCAGACAGCGCTTTGCTCGCTGTCTGGATGGTTTTAAACGGGCGGGTCGCCTGGTCAACAGCATTGAGTAAAACCTGTAATTTAACGTCGCTACTCATTCGTGTTTCCGCTTCGTTGAATGGCCTTTTCTCGCCAGGTGGTGAGCTCGGTCAGGCTCATGGGATACAACTCTGATGGCGGCCAGTGAAAAATCACCGCGATATCCGCCATCAGGTCATCGACCGACAGGTTTTTCGGGAAATTTAATCCGCCAAATTCGGCGACAAAAAACCGATCACCTTCGTTGCCAGCGCCATCAGGTCGGGCAAATCCATCATCACGACATCCGACTCAGTCAGTGACGGGCTGGTCATACGCGGCAGCACCTTAATCAGGGCATCGACTTCAGAGCGGGCGACATCGGCCAGGCTGACGCCGCGCAGGGTTCCGGCGTTGGGCTTCATCAGGGTGATGGTTTCGATGACCTGCTCGCCGCGTTTGATGGGGTTTTCCAGGGTGACGATATTTTCTTTGCTCATAAGTTTCTCGCTGTTTACGGATTCGGGGTTAACCGGCCAGCCGTGCTGACCGGGGAAAAATTACAGACCGATATTGCGGCGGTGCTGATCGAGGCGGTCGACGCCGTTCACCTTCTCAATCATGTTGAGGACATCGATTTCAACCAGCTCTTTACCGTTCATGGTCAGCCTGTAGTACGTGCAGACCAGCGATAATTTGCTGCTGGTATCCTCGCCCTGCTTGCTCTCGCCGTTATCGACTTCCTTCACCTTGAAACGGGTCTCAACTTCCACCGCCACGGTTTCGCCGGTATCGTCCTGCTGGTACGAGCCTGCATAGCGCAACAGCGTCCCGGTACCGACGGCACCGTAAAGCGACCAGATCGCGTCATCAGGGAAGCCGCCGAGGGAGATTTCCATCGTCAGCGCATCATCGTCGAGGCCGAAATCTACCGGGGCCGAGCCGGACATCCCGCCGCCCCGGTAATTTTCCAGCTTACGGGTCAGTTTTGGCAGGGTGACGGACTCGATAACGCCGAGGTAGCTGACGCCATCCAGAAATGTGTTCAGGAATTTAAGTTTTCGCGGCATTGCCATGGGTTAAGGCTCCTTAATTGCTGTTAACCGATGACACCAGATTCGCCAGGTATTTATCGGTAATGCGCTGGCGTAGCGTCAGGTTTTCGAGAGGGGGAACCGGCGTATAGTCGTAATCGATATACAGTTTCCCGGCTTTGAGGGTCGCCGCGTCGTTGGCCGCTTCATCAAACCAGCAGGTCGCATCGACGATATAGCCCGCCGTTTTCATCTCGCGAAATTTCGCATTGATACCCGCAACGATGTCACGGATCAGGGTGGCGGTGATGGGCTTGTCGACTGCCCACATGTGACCGGCGGCCATGGTGTCGGCGATAACCTGCGCGGTGCGGGTATAGTTCTCAAACAGGAACAGCGGGTCATCGGAGCAACAGCGGTTGCCCCAGAAGCGGAAACCGTCTTTGCGAATCAGCGTGGTGACGCCAGCCTCGTTAAGCAGGTCGGCATCGGTGCCGGACTCCTGCAAATCCCAGAACACCGACGCGCTGATGCCGGTGACGCCATTCACACCGACGTTTGACAGGGTTTTATGCCAGCCGGTCTCCTGGTCGATTCTGGCGCGCAGGCCCAGCGCGCGGGCGGTCGCCCAGGCGGTTTCGGTCGCGTTCGCCGTGGTATCCCATGCCAGAAAATCCGGCCAGATAACCATCAGCTCACGCTGGCTGAAATTCTTACGATAAAGCATAGCCTCGGAAAGGGTCTGACAGTTCCAGGCGCTGATATAGCCAAAGGCGCGCAGCTTCTGACAAACCGGCGCGAGCGCGGTCGCCACTTCGAGGGAGTCGAGACCCGGCACGCCGAGGATGCGCGGTTTAACGCCGGTGACGGCCTCCGCCGTGAGCAGCGCTTTGAGCCCGGTGTAATGGCCGCTCTCGTCAGTGCCGCCGATGATATTAGAGACAGTCTGCGCTTCGGCATCGTCGCCGGACCCTTCCGCAACGCGTACAACAACAACGACCGGCTTCGACTGGTCGGCAATCGCCTGGAGGGAGGCGGCCAGGGTGCCTTTGGTTCCTGCTTTCGCAATAGCGCTTTGCACGCTGGTAATCAGTACGGGCTTGTTGAGCGGGAACGTGGCGGCATCGGCATCGCTGGCCGTGCAGACCATGCCGATAATCGCTGTGGATACGGTGGAAATGACGCGGGTGCCGTCGTTAATCTCGACAACCTGGACGCCGTGATGAAAATCGCTCATCCGTTTAACTCCGTGGTTAAGGGTGAGCATTATTTTCAGTCGTGGGAGAAAGAGTGACGAGTCATCCCCGCTGTACCGGGTACAGTACAACAGGAATGCCCGCCGGAGAGTCAGGCAACGCGGCTCCAGCACATCAGCAGGGTGTGAGCTTCCACCACGCTGAACGATTTACCCTCGCCGAGGTTATCGGTTTTGCCGCTGGTCGTGTGTTTATGCGCCGGTACCGTGACTTCGTGGTCGTGCTCTCCGGCTTCATCTGTCACGCCCAGCTCTTTCGGGTTAAAGAGCTGCCGCACATCCCCGCCGATTTCCCAGGGGTCATCTTTACCGGCCACACCACCATGATGGTGAATACCGCCGCGCGTGGTCGTCAGCTTCTGCTCAGGCTGCTCACTGGTTTCCCCGCTTACATCAATCTGCACGGCGGGAAGATTAGCCCGCTGCAGGGTGACCGTATCGCTGCCGCCGGTGGTGCCGACGTCCGAGCCGTCCGCTTTTGCCACGCGGAGGGTTCTGTTCTCACCGGTATACGTCCACGTTGACCACGGGTAGCGTTCATTCGGGTCCACATGCTGACTGTAAAACCGGACCGTGCCGACGGGGTTTTCCGCTTCCCAGAAATCACGGATAGCAGTGCTGACCGCTGATGCAATGGCCTCCCTTGTCTCATTCTCCAGAGTGGAAACAATGTCATCGGCATAATCTTTGGCGTTGTTCCCCGCCCGGCGGACTTCTTCCACCGTCGCCAGAATCACTGACGGGTCTGCAATCATCTGCACGTCTGCAGTCTGGCTCACCATCAGCCAGATGTTAATCACCTGGAAACGTCCCGACCCTTCCGCCAGAAGCGGCTTGTAGGATTCGGGCAGGTTAGCCACCGCCAGGCAGGTGCCGGTCTCGTCAAAGAGTGCGGCCTCGCGTATCCAGAAGCCCCCGGCCTGCGGCGGCATTATCATTTCGGCACGGATAACATTTGCCGCCTGGTCGGCGATAACCAGCCGGTTCAACGGTGCGCGGTACTGCTCGTTAATCAGGGCGGTCTGGTCCGGGGACGGCACCGACAGGACGCCGCCCCCGTCACCGACGGCCATGTGAGTGATACCCAGGGGGATACCCTTCACCGCCGCAGCGGCCAGGCGTTCAGCTCCCTGCGCGGTCAGTATGGCGCTGAATTTTTTACTCATAAGGCAGTCCGTAATAGCGGGCTTCCCCGCCGGAGCGGGGCGGCCTCGGGATTAACTCAGGGGTGCGTAATACACCGGGCGCAGACCCATCTGGGTGTTTACCGTTTCGGTATTATTGGCAAAGCCAAACTGGAAAATATCATTCATGCCCCGTACCGGATGCATGCAGACTGTCGCGCCCGGGTTGTAATTGACGGTGGACCCCGGCGGGATAATCGCCTTCCCGGTCCGGGACGGCCACACGCCATACAGCTCCAGAAGATTTTTTACCGCTTCCGGCAGCGTGTTCTGCGGCTGAACGAAGGTCCCGCCCCAGGCAGGGTGATAAAACTCGTTGTCAGCCAGCCCGGTGGTCTTTGTCACCGCCCGCACACTGTTGGGGGTGGTGGCCACATAGTCCGCCGTGGAGGTGTTCCCGGTGTGCGTCGGGGTGATAAAAGCCCCGGTCACCGCATGAATGGCGTACCAGCCCGGCACATCAGCGCCGTGCGCACCGAACACCGCGGAGGCGGCGAGCGCGGCCTCATTGCCGGTCCCGTAGAGCTGGATTTCGCCACCCACCACACGTGCGCCGTAGGTGCGCTCCCACAGATTTCCGGCGAGGTCGCTGATGCCGTTGTATTTTTTATCCTGGCGATAAGAGACCGGACCGGAGCCGGTATAAATGCGCGGAGACTGCGAGGACAAATCGCCTGCCTCTTTGCCGTCGATACGGCGTCCGGCCTGGGTCGCATCCCGTGGCGATTTGCCGTACACATCAGCCCCGAGCGGACAGTATCCGCTCTTCACGGCCATCGCCTGTATCAGCGCCCACTCGACCGAGGTCATGCCGTGCCAGGTACTGCCCATCGTTTTCAGTAACGGAATAAGGGTTTCGCCGGAGGCATTACAGGCATTCGCATCCACACTGGGCAGACTCAGGACCTCGCCGTCAAGCACGCACCCCTGATAGGTTCCGACATACAGATACGGGATTTCCCTGTCGCCCTGCTTAAAGGCCGGGTGTACGCCGGAAATCCCCAGCGCCGGGTTCAGGCTTTCGATACTGACCTTCGGGATAATATTCACAAAGGTCGGCTGTCCCTTCGGGGTATACAGCACCGTCTGTTTTCCGCCCGAAGCCGCCTCAACGGAGGTCCGCAGCGCATCTTTGACTAAAATTGTGGTCATGGTGGTGTCCTTACTGGTGGTAGCTGAAAAAAGTGTCCAGGTATGCAATACGCTGTCGGGTCCAGTCCATCATCTGGTCCAGACTGGTGATGCTCAGGGAGGGCACATTCGGCCATTTTTCATATTCAGCCTGCATCAGTTCCGGGGTGTAGCGCCCCAGCAGGTCACGGGCCAGCTCCAGCACGCCGCCCTGTGAAAACAGACCGTTATCCCGCAGCTCCGCATAGCGGGCATTCATTTCCGCCTGGAAGGTTGTACGGACTTTCTTCCAGAAGGTGCGGTTGACCTGCATGGCGAGACCGTTATCGAACAGATTCAGGTCTGGCGGATAGGCAATCGACGTCCCGGCGTAATGCAGACCAAAGGTGGTATCCAGGTCATAGGGCATGAAAAACCATTTCGTGCCGTCCCAGGTGATAAACGTGGTGTTCTTCTGCACGCAGTCCGGGGCGCAGATAAAGCTGAGGAAGACGTAGAAATCCACCACGTTGTTTTTATCCAGATGCGTACCGGCAGCAGCGGTAAACGCGTCCTGTGCGGACTGCGCGAAGTCCCGCCAGCGGTCGAGGCAGGCAGCCGTTTCCGCCGTGGGTTTCGAGGGTGAGTCCATCACCCAGGTGCCGTTATCCGTGAGCGCCGGGATGTTAATCGCCCCGTCCCAGATAATCATGATTTGCTCCGGGCTGTTTTTGGCGATGTTGTAATCCTTGCGCGACGAGTTGTAGAGAAAATCCCCTATCCCGTAAAACTCACCGTTGATATACAGCACGCAGGCGTACCCCTTCGGGCAGCCGATGGCACCGGTATCAATGGCGCTGGCCCCCAGCTTCCCCACGTAGCTGTTATCAATATCCCGGCGCGGCCAGCCGCTGCGGGTCGCCATCACCTTCTGCCACAGGTTGTAGCAGAGCACATTGCGCAGGTGGGTCGAGTCAATCCAGTTCGCCTTGAAAATCCATTTATCCTTCGGCACCACATCGCCGATTTTCAGGCTGACGTTTTCGGTATGTGCCGCGTCGGCAAACAGCTCGAATTTCATGTTCTTTTTCGGGTATCCCGCCGACGAGGCCCCCTGAATCTTGAAGGACACGTATGCCGTGAACATCTCCCCGTCGACGTCCACCTTTAAGGTGCCGTTAACCGGGTTATCCTTGCTGGTCGGCGCGCCGCTGTCGGAGGTCACGTCCAGGCGAATCAGACCGCGCGGCTCACCGAAGGCAAACACGCCCGGATATTTCGCCTGCGCCTCCCGGTTTCCCGTGCCACTGCCTGCCGCTGAGGGGTCGAAGCCGTCGAGCGGGAGCAGCTGACGGGCCAGCACCTGGAACGCATAGAGGTTACTCAGCTGATGGCTTTCCACCTCTTCGGGGGTGGCCTCCACCAGAGCCAGCGCCCGCATACCGGACTGAAACGCCAGCATCAGCGCCTGAATCTGGTCTGACTGGCTTTTTTGCGAGGCGGCCATGCTGGTCACCTGCGCGGCCATCTCATCGAGACCGAGCTGCATCAGGGCGGCCGTCAGCGACTGGAGACCGGACTGCAATGCGGTCAGGCCATCCTGCGCCGCGCCGGTGTCCTGCTCCAGTTGCTGGCGCAGGGACGTAATCGCCTGCTGACTTGCCAGCGCATTCAGCCGGTTCGCCTGGCCGTTGCGCTTCTGGTAATAGATAAAGGCCAGCAGTTGCCCCTCGCTGTCAGGCACCACCACGCGAAAGAGTTTCCCCTCCGGCGTACCGGCAAGCCCCGCAACAGTGCCGTCCGGGTCATCCGGAGTCATGAAGAAGGTGTAATCCCGGTAGTCCTGCAGCGACTCAACGGCGGTTTTTAAATAGCGGGTACGGTTCGCCAGCTGCCGGGCCTGTTTGTTTGACGGACCATAAATGCCGCCCTCCACCCGGTCTTCACGCGCCAGCAGGTAAACCTCATCTTCCCATTTTGTCTGTTCGTTAATTGCACTCATGTTATTCTCCTGCGTAAACGCCACGGCCATCGTGAAAAGTGCGACCGTCATAGCGGTGAGGGTCTTCTCCCCGCTGGTTTTCGGTATAGGTGACCGACCCGGAATGGAAACCGCCACCGTCATAACGGGCGGCCTCATCCGGCGTATATTCCGGCGGATACACGCTGATGACCTCCCCGCCGTACGAGGCGGCGCCGGTATACACCGGACCGGTGGTCCCCGCTGACAGTGACAGGCGGGCAATGTGGCGGCTGACCGGCCGCGCATCGCCAATAATCCGTTCCAGCTCCTTAATCATCGTCTCGGTAATACCGATATCATTCAGGTCAATCTCAAGGCGGAATGTCCCGGCGGGGTCGGCCACCTCCCACCACTCCTCAATGGTCATTGAGTAGCCCAACCCCTCGATCACTCGCTTAACCGCTGCCACGGTCCCCTTGCGCTGATGTATCCAGAACGCATCACTTACAGCCTGCCGCTTTGCGGTTTCCGTCCAGGTTTCCTCCCAGCGGTCCACAGAAAACGCCCAGGCCAGATACGGCAGGAATTTCACCGGACACTTCCATGGGTTCCAGAGATCACGCAACGGCACGCTTAAATCACTGATACCTGAACAGGCCTGCGCCAGCCTGCGCTCCAGCGACGACGATCCCGGCGGTAACAGGCTATTCATCAGAGCCACCAATTTCTGCTTTAAAATCGGTGCAATAGGACGCCTGCGTTTTATCTATCACCATGTCAGCCAGGGGCTGCATCAGCTCAACCCGCTGCACGCCCTGAACATGCAGAGCGGCATAAATCGCAGACAGCCGCACATCACGCCCCAGGCGACGCTGCTCATTGATGTATGCTGTGCCCTGCTCTTTCGCGGCAGCGAGGATGGGTTCCTTTGCCGGGCCGGGATAGACATACAGAACCGCGTCGATTTCATAGCGGACAATCTCAGCAGAGCGGACGCTCACCCGGTCCGCTACAGGCCGCACGGCCTCATCATTCAGTGCAACACCAACTACCTGCAGCAAGTCATCCGGCGCAGTGCCATCACCATCGCGGGCCAGAATCGTCACCACGACTTCCGCCGGTGCCGGGCTGAATGCTGATGCATCTGCCACACGGCCATCGGCGCTCAGCGCGTGAAATTCATACGCGCCAACCGGCCCGGCAACGCTCATCCCTTCAAATGCGGCAGGAATGCGCTGGCGATAATCCGCGTCCGATTCCATTTCCGCCTCAGTGGGTGGCGTGGTGGTATTGTCTGCTGGGGTGATCACCCGGCGCTGCACGTTATTGTTAGCGCCTAAATTATCCAGGTCATCACTGCCGGAATAGGCCACCATGACGGCCCGTGCCGCCTCGTTAATCCGCTGGCGCAGCAGCAGCTCCCGGTACACGTTTTCCTGCAGCGTTTTAACGATCGGCTCTGACTCAAGCGTTAGCGTTCGTGCCACGGCTTCCCGCTCTTCTGCCGGATAGAGCGCGACAAACTCCGCCTTACGCTCTGTCAGCAGGGTTTCAAAATCTGGCTCATCCACGATCTGCGGCGGCGGCAGCTGGGAAAGGTCAATAACGGCCATTAGTTGCTCCTGTCGATACGGAAATGGACACGGGCACTCCGTCATTGCGCTGGCCTGCCAGCTCAATCACCATGGAACCATCCATGCTGCTGCTGTTAATCGTGATGGTGTCGAGCTGCAGCCGCGGCTCCCAGCGCTGCAACGCGACGTACACCGCAGACATGATCTGCAGGCGCAGCGCCGGGTTTTGCGGCTGGTCAATCAACACGGACAGCAGGGAACCATATTCCCGACGGGCAAGGCGGCTACCCTGTGGCGTCAGCAAAATATCCCGCACGGACTGGCGCAGGTGGTTCGTTTCCGTAATGGCCTGGCCGGTATCGCGATTCATCCCGATATAGAGCGTCAAATTGGATCTCCCGTTGTTCCGCCGCTGTCGCCAGGGTGTTTATGCTTATCGACCACAATGCCGTTTGACGTCATCGCTCCGCCTCCGTGGGTGACGTCGCCATTCAGGATCACGTTGCTGTTAATACGGGTCGTGTCAGCCTCGAGCACAAACTCCTCTGTTTTGCAGGAAACAAGCTGCGAGGATTCGATAAGCACGGCTTTAACGCCCCGGATTATCCAACGCCCGGTGGCCGGGTCGTATTCGAACCAGCCGCCATCCTCGTATGTGGTCACGTCCGCGCTTTCAGAGTCGGACGGCGGCGGGCATGCGTCGGAGTAGATGGCCGGAAGCGCAAACGCTGTTTCCAGATTGCCGCCCAGGCTGAACAGCACCACCTGCTCCCCCGGCGACGGACACCACCAGGTGCGGGATTTACCGGCGCGGTAGGTCAGCCAGTTAATCCAGTTGGTTTCGAGGTCGCCTGTTTTCACCCGGCACAGCCAGCCGTCCCGGTCCACTTCGGTCACAATACCGGTGCGGATCAGATTGGTGATAAGGCGCATGATTTCGGTTAATTGGGTATTCATGAGGGCAAGATTGCCACGCGCGGAGTGCGTGAGGCAGCGCGGCGGATTGTGTCGTCCCTGACACAAAATCAGTCAGACAGCCAGCGCAAAAATGTATCGCGCGTAATGTCCTCCACTTCGTCATTGATGCCGAGTAACCGGCGCTGTGAATACTGAACCTCCGGCCCTCTTCGGCTGACACGGTCACGCAGACCGTAATGATGAACGCGGGCAATACGCTGCACCCTGCGCTCAAATTCGACACTGGCAGAGTCCGGGCTGGCGACGGCATTCAGGTATTTTGTGGTGCGGAGTCTGGCAAACATCTGCCGACGTATGCGGCCAGTTTTAGTGCGTGCCGTTACTCGTCGTGGTTCGTATGCCGTGCCGTCCGGGTTTCGCTGCATTCTGATATTTTTCTGCTGGCTGCGGCGCAGCTGCTGCGCCAGCTCCCGCATCATGCGCTTACGTGCAGCAGGCTCCAGCCCCGCCAGCAGCGCATCTAACCAGGCTTCAACTTCCTGCAGCTCAGCCACGGCGCACCGCCCACATTTCTTCCGGTTCGTCCGGTTCCGGCACCGCTTCGACACTGGACACGTCCCCCTCAGCACTGACGATCACGCGCTCTGTCAGCTGCAGGTTCAGGCTGATATCGCAGATATCATTGCGCAAGATATCGACCTCAAACGTAAACAGCTTTTCACGCAGTTCCGGGTTATGGATAGCATCGGGCTGATTCTCCATCAGCCAGGCCAGCACGGGAGCCATCAGTAATCCCTGATCGCCGCTGAAATCCACGACCACCACGTTAAGGGTATAGCGATACTCCCAGGACAACGACGCTGCGCCGGTCGCCACCACCGATCCGTTATCCACGAATAAATGCAGTTTGTCCGGGTTGTCCCGGACATACGCCACGGCTTTATTCAGGGCGAGGCGTAGGGACTGAGGTTTGTTCACTGTTTCGCTCCTGGCAGGAAATTATCATGTCCACCTTGTCAGCACAGACTGACCAGGCCGCCTCAGCTTCATCCAGCGCAGCCAGCAAATCGCCGTTAGTGCTGGCCGCTGACTTTTCCAGGCGGCACTGCGTCACCCTGGGACAACCATTCACGGTAAGCTGCACCTCCGGCGAGGGCCGGTCTTTCGCGCATCCTGATAATGTCAGGAGGCAAAGGAGTACCAGCCCAGCGGCGCAAATCCTCGTTTTCACGTTTTAGCTCCTCAATCCGGCGCTGGCGGCTTCGCAGCAGTGCGTTTGTGCTTTCTGCCGCCGCGTAAAGCCGCGCCTGTTCCCGGTTGTTGGTTTCTGACAGGATGGACAGGGCGATCAGCTGGCTGTTCGTTTTTGCCAGTTTATCGCCCTTCACTTTCAGGTCGTTGCCTTGCTTATCGATGGTGCGACTGGCCTCATTCAGTCGCCATGACTGCCAGCCCAGCGCCGCCAGTACGAGCGCAAGAATTACCGCCAGCGCGCGCGTCATGCCGTCACCGGCTGCGCATCAACAACCTGTGCACGCAGAACCTTAAGCGCGACCAGCGTCAGCAGATAAAATACCAGGGTGACAACGTGGCCCGTAAAGGCGAGAAAAATCACAAGCAGTGAACGCCTGGCCCATCTGATCACCTGGTTTCCTGGCGTACTGAAAAAGTGGGTCAGCGCCTGCGTTGCCTCTTCCCGATGAATGCCACCCGCATACCACCCAGCCAGGCAAAGCAGCACCGCCACCCAGACCAACAAACAGGCTACCCAGGTCAATCCAGTGACCAGCGCCGAGGCCATGCCGTTTGGGACAAAGAGACTTAAAATCATCAGCGCTGCGTACAGCACCGAAAGCAACCCACTGATAAATTTCTTTTTCATTTCGTTATGCTCCTTTTAAGCACCAGGCCAGCTCACGCCCACGGCGGTTATCCAGCCCCTGATTAAATATGCCTTTGACATATACCCAGCGCGGCAGCTGATAGCAGGCATCGCGCCAGCGCTTCTGATTGATAAACTTCACCATGGTTGAGCTGCAGGCACTGCCCGTGCCGACGTTGAACGCCAGCGACACCAGGGCGTCATAAACGTACTGCGGCACGTTCACCAGGACACACCGCGCCAGCGCGGTTTCTACCCGTAATACGTTGGTGATGAAGTTCCCCGCCGCCTGCCGCTCTGTGATGGTCTTCCCCGGCACCACGCCCGAGGTATTACCGATGCCATCGGTCCACACGCCAGCGTCGCACTGGTACGGCTGCAGGCGGCACCCCTCGTAATCGGCAATCAGCTTCAGCCCGTCCACTGAGGTGTGGAGCTGCTGGAAATTGGGCAGCGTGGCAGCGATGGCCAGCACTGCACCCACCAGGCAGCGCTTAACGATTGAAGGATTCATATTCCCCCCGGGTTATCTTCCCGCCGCGTAGCAGCTGATAGGTTTTGTGTTTGTAGTACCAGTTGATCGCCAGCATCAGCAGACCAATCAGCACACCGCCCACCGTAGAGGCATCTTTCAGCGATAAGTCGCCCAACATCGCCAGCAGCACAGCGATGCAATACGTAATAAAGGCGCTGATCCGTTCAAGCGTCATCATTCAGTCCCATAACTGGACGGTCTGCACCGTGGTAGTGGTCGCAATATCCGGCAGCTCCACCTGCAGCCCGTGAGGTAAAAAAGGGCCATGCTCAGCCAGCCCCGGATTTGCCTGCAGTACCTGCTCCGTGACGCCCTGCGTGCGCCCGTAATGACGCCAGCAAAGCGCATCCACCGTGTCACCCTGGTACGCACGCACTTTCATCAGATCAGCTCCACCGTACAGTGGGGTGCATCCTGCACCCGGCTGATTGCCCAGCGGGCATCACGCCACAGATCGCCGCTGGCCTCCGCCAGCTCATCGCCTCGTTTGACGCCGGATGCCGTGGCGTCATAGTCCTGGTAACGCTCATTTACCTGCGCACGTGCCCAGCAATACACGGCGTTGTGATAGTGGTGGATGCGCTCGCTTTTGCCGTCCAGCACTTCCGCCGGTACGTCTGCCAGGGTCTGGAACCCCAGCAACTGCTGGCGCTTGCGGTATTCGTACAGCTCCGCGTTGACCTCCGACATCGCAGACCGGATAAGCTGCCCGAGACGCGGCGACGTCACCGTGCCATCCGTTCGCATCACGCTGCGAAACTCCGACAAATCCACATCGGGCCAGAATGGGGTGTTTTTGATGACCTCCGCCTGTTCCGGCGCCTGTTCTGGCGCAACAAATCTCATGCGGGTTTTCTCCTGAAAAGGTGGGCGGTGAACGGGATTTTGATAAGGCGCTGCCTGTCGCCATCCCGTGCCGCCCGTGCGCGGGGCACGTTCCGTTAGTGGCTGTTACGCAAATGGCGCTCCAGCCGCTCTTTGTCTTTTTTCACACCGCAGCGGGGATCGAGCTGCAGCGCAAACGTGTAGTGGTTCAGGGCTGCGGCCGGGCGGGACTCGCTGATCACGGCGGCGATGGCTTTATGCAGTCGGGCGCGGGACTGGTCCGGCATATCCAGCGCATCCGTCAGCGAAAGTGCCTGCAGCAGCACGTCAGCAGGGAATTCAGCTTTCATTCGCTGCGCGGCTTCCGCCTGGTCTGCCAGCTCTTCCACGACAACGGTCTGCACGTTGCGGCGGCCCAGCGCCTGCGGCATCACCCAGCCATGCTTAAGCGCGTGCGCGGCAATCTGCAGGCCGCCGGCAAAATCACCGGCATCGATACGCCAGAGCATGAGAAACATCAGCACGTCATCCTGCTGCGCTCCACCGGCTGCCAGAACACCATCCGCCCAGGCGGTATATTTGGGTAACAGCTCCACCTTGATTTGTGCCTTTTTCACGGTGGACTGCACCCCCTTGAGGCGGCGGCGGTCCTCCGCCAGCTGCAGCAGCATCAGGTCATACCCCGACGCATGGCGAACACTGCCGCCCTGACGGGCGGCCTGTTCAGCCTGAACGCGCAGGCGGTGCTGCCGTGCGGGACTCAGGCTCATGCGTTACTCCCCGGCTCCGGCGCTGAAGTCGCCGATGGTGATGTTTTCCACCAGTGCCACGCAGCGGTAATCCTCCACCACATACGCCTCATTGACGGATTCGAAGTTTTCGATGCGATCGCGTTTCGGGTTATCAATGACCGAACGGCGGCGGGTATCTTCCTGCCAGTAGATGGACAGGTTATCCAGACGGGTGATCAGCACGGCGTTAGCCGGGAATGACGGGGCGCGGACGGCCTGCAGGCCACCCATGCGTTTCTGGCTGATAATCAGATCAGCGGCCAGCGCCTCCGTGTTTGCCTGCTCCTTATTGACCAGCGGGAAATACTTGTCAGACAGCAGCTCACGGCCACAGATCACAACCAGTTCCGCATCATCCTGGAAAATCGGATCAATCAGCTCATTGACGGCATCCATCACCAGTGCATCCAGGTTGGCATATTTACCGCCCTTGCCTACCTTCACCGGGTCTGCAGTAGTGGTGCCATCTTCAGCCGTGGTGCTGCCCATCACGCAATCTGCCGCATCTTCGCGGACCTTCTGCAGCCAGCCTTTGTTAACATCCTGCAGCAGCGGGTTATCGGTACGCTTTGAGGTTTTGGCACGCTTCACACCGTTAAACCCGATCATGATGCGGTCCAGCGCCTGGCGCTTGACGATGGCGTTACGGATACGCACCTGGAAATCCTGGAATTTCGCCCACATGTCCAGTTTTGCGTAGGTCAGCACCGTATCAAAGTTGGTCTGCTCGCACTTGTACTCAACATCCACCATGACCGTCGGATCGGTTGGCTCTCGCTCCTGAGTGGTTGTGTCAGTCGTCCCGGCAATGGTGCTGCCGACACCCAGGCCCAGCAACTGGCCTGACTGCTCCGCCACCCCAATCACGTTAACCATGGTCAGGAATGCCGCAGACTGCTGGATCTGGTCTTCCAGCGTCTGCTGCACAGACGGCTCCACGGTGAACTTGCTGGATAACTCTTCGACTTCCACGCCATTCAGACGCGCCAGTTGCTGCAGGTAGGCGTTAAACGCAAAACGGGTTTTCTTTTTCATTGGTTCTTATGCTCCATCAGCAATTGGTCAGGGTGCCTGCCTGCGCGTCACCGCCCGGCGCGCGCTGGCGATAATCTTTGCGGCTGTCTTCCTGTCGCAGCTGCTGCTTCAGCTCCGCAAACGCGGCCTGCTGCTCCTGCAGGGAGGTTTCCAGCGTAGCAAGGCGCTTACCCTGCGCGGACAAGGATTGATCGGTACGTTCGCTCAGGCTCTGCTGCTCAGTGGCAACCAGCTCAACAGCACGATGCACATCAGAGAAACGCGCATCATCTGTTTGCTCTTTTTTGGTGAACATCGCGGTGACGCGGGCAAAGAGGGAGGGTTTTTCGCCCTGGACCTCTTCCCACTCGATCAGCGTTTCTTCTGCGGCGGTAAAGAGGTTTTCCGGGTTCTGCTTACGGCTTGCCAGCGGGTTGCTTTTGGCGCTGGCACTAAACTGCAGCATTTCAGTGCCGAGGCTTGCCGGGTCATCCGTCGCAGCGAGGCCAACCAGGTACGCTTTGCCGGTATCAGCAAAACTGGTATTGACCTCCATGGAGGTAAACAGCTTTTGCAGATTGCGGGTATACGCCACCAGATCAGCTGACGGGGTGATCCACGCATACAGGGCCATTTTGCCTTTCAGCGGGCCGTCCGTAATTTCTTCAGCCTCCAGCTTATCCACGGTTCCGAAACGGCGGAATGGACTGTCCGGGGTGTAGCCCTTGATGTGTTCCAGATTAATCAGCGCGGTATAGACCTGCGGGTTATAGCTCGCCGCCATCTGCTCCAGCCAGGCACGCTCGATGGTGCGCCCGTCCGTTGTTGCCCCTTCCACACCAACACGGAAGCGTTTTGCTTTAACTGCCATTTGAGCGACTCCATCAAATAACTTAGTGAGGCCTTATGGTTGCTGTGATGGAGGGGGTGAAACAACGCGCAGACCTTGTGAGGTAAACCACACAAAAGCCAGCCGGGGAAAGGCTCATGGCAAGCCCGTATGTTTGTCCCATGGAAACGATGACCCACGCAGACCTCGATCCCCGTCGGCAGGCACTACTGCTGTATTTTCAGGGATACCGCATAGCCCGCATTGCTGAAATGCTGGGCGAGAAAGCCGCAACCGTTCACAGTTGGAAAAAACGCGATAAGTGGGGCAGCTATGGCCCGCTTGACCAGATGCAGCTCACCACCGCCGCACGCTACTGCCAGCTGATCATGAAGGAGCAAAAAGAAGGGAAGGATTTTAAGGAAATCGACCTGCTGGCGCGTCAGTCTGAACGCCACGCCCGCATCGGGAAATTTAACAACAGCGGCAACGAGGCCGATTTAAACCCGAACGTGGAAAACCGCAACCGAGGCCCCCGCAAAACCCCTGAAAAAAACCTGTTCAGCGACGAACAGATCGAAAAGCTGGAAGGGATTTTCCGCGCTGGCATGTTCGAATATCAGCGCCACTGGTGGGAAGCAGGGATAAAGCATCGTATCCGCAACGTGCTGAAGTCCCGCCAAATCGGGGCAACGTATTACTTTGCGCGTGAGGCTCTGATCGATGCGCTGGTGACTGGCCGCAACCAAATTTTCCTGTCAGCAAGTAAAGCTCAGGCGCACGTGTTTAAGCAGTACATCATTGAGTTTGCCAAAGAGGTCGATGTAGAGCTGAAAGGCGATCCGATGGTCCTGCCGAACGGTGCCACGCTCTATTTTCTGGGGACCAACGCCCGCACCGCGCAGAGCTACCACGGCAACCTGTACCTTGACGAATATTTCTGGATACCGAAATTCCAGGAGCTGCGAAAAGTCGCCTCCGGTATGGCGCTGCACAAAAAGTGGCGGCAAACCTATTTTTCCACCCCGTCCAGCCTGACGCACAGTGCCTATCCCTTCTGGTCAGGTGCGCTGTATAACCGTGGTCGCTCAAAAACGGACCGTGTGGATATCGACCTGACCCACTCTGCGCTGGCGGCTGGCCTACTTTCTGCTGATGGTCAATTCAGGCAGATCGTGACGGTGGAAGATGCCGTGCGCGGCGGCTGTAACCTGTTCGACCTCGACCAGTTGCGACTGGAATACAGCCCGGACGAATACCAGAACCTGCTGATGTGCGAGTTTATTGACGATCTCGCGTCCGTGTTCCCGCTTTCCGACCTGCAGGCCTGCATGGTGGACAGCTGGGAGGTCTGGGAAGATTTTCATGCACTTGCTTTGCGTCCGTTTGGCTGGGGCGAGGTGTGGATCGGATATGACCCGGCGAAAGGCACCCAGAACGGTGACAGCGCCGGATGCGTCGTTATCGCTCCGCCTGCCGTTCCCGGCGGCAAGTTCCGCATACTGGAGCGCCACCAGTGGCGGGGATTGGACTTCCGCGCCCAGGCAGAAGCCATCCGCCAGCTCACACTGCAATACAACGTGACCTATATCGGCATTGACTCCACCGGCGTCGGTCACGGCGTCTATGAGAACGTTAAAGGCTTTTTCCCTGCCGTCCGGGAGTTTGTCTATAACCCCAACGTCAAAAACGCCCTGGTGCTCAAGGCATACGACATCATCAGCCACCGCCGCATTGAGTTTGACGCCGGTCATACCGACATTGCGCAGTCATTCATGGCTATCCGCCGGGCCACTACCGCCAGCGGAAACCGCCCCACCTACGAAGCCAGCCGCAGCGAAGAAGCCAGCCACGCAGATTTGGCCTGGGCAACGATGCACGCACTATTTAACGAACCGCTGCAGGGCGAAGCCGCCAATACCAGCAACATCGTGGAGATTTTTTGATGGGAAAACGTAAGAACCGCCGCATATCGACTGCTCACACTGTTCAGCACAGCAGCGGCGGCGCAGCAGCTGAAGCATTCAGCTTCGGCGATCCTATTCCGGTTCTGGACCGCCGCGAACTCCTGGATTATGTGGAATGCGTACAGATGGATCGCTGGTACGAACCGCCGGTAAGCTTTGACGGTCTGTCACGAACCTACCGCGCCGCCGTGCATCACAGCTCACCGATTGCCGTTAAGCGTGACATTCTCAGCAGTACCTACATCCCACACCGCCTGCTTAGCCAGCAAGCTTTTACCCGTTTTGTGCAGGATTACCTGGTATTTGGTAATGCCTATCTGGAAAAGCGCACTAACCGGCTCGGTGGCGTGCTGTCACTGGAGCCGACCCTGGCGAAATACACGCGGCGCGGAGTTGACCTCGACGCCTACTGGTTCGTGCAATACGGCATGACCACCCAGCCCTATGAATTTACGCCGGGAAGCATTTTTCATCTGCTGGAGCCTGACATTAACCAGGAAATTTACGGGCTGCCCGGCTATCTTTCGGCCATCCCGTCAACCCTGCTCAACGAATCCGCAACCCTGTTCCGCCGGAAGTATTATCTCAACGGCAGCCACGCCGGATTTATCATGTACATGACCGACGCTGCGCAGAACCAGGAGGACGTGAACAACATCCGCCATGCGATGAAAAGTGCCAAAGGACCCGGGAACTTCCGCAACCTGTTTATGTACTCCCCCAACGGGAAAAAAGACGGCATCCAGATCATTCCATTGTCAGAGGTGGCGGCAAAGGATGAGTTTCTGAACATCAAGAACGTGAGCCGCGATGACATGATGGCAGCACACCGCGTACCGCCTCAGATGATGGGCATCATCCCCAACAATACCGGTGGATTCGGCGACGTGGAAAAGGCCAGCCGTGTCTTTGTCCGCAACGAGCTAATACCGCTACAGAAGCGGCTGAAGGAACTTAACGACTGGCTGGGCGAGGAAGTAATACAATTTGAAATATACGACTTAACCGTATCACAATAGAATTTCATACTGAACCGCCATAGTACGGTTCAGTATAAGACTAATGATCGCGCCACTTGAGATAGAATGCAAAGAATGGGTCAGTAATATGTAGCTTCTGTTCTTCGCGCTCCCAGTCAATGACAGGTGTAGAAGCTTCCTCACTGGACGCAATTTCACTCATCTTTTCAAGTACACGAGTGACTTCATGTGCTTGAGGAGGAGTTTCAGCAACTATATCTCTAATGGCACTGCGTAACTCCTCATATTGAATAGTTTGCATTCCCGGTTTCATTTTTGAGAGGGCATATAAAACCACTTTATAAATATCGACTCGCTCACCATTTTTTAATAACCGCATCAATCTATCTGAACGTTGTCGAGGTCCAGTTGCTAGTTTATCAAACACAACTTTACCAGTAGATTCCGCCACAGTCTTAAATAACGACTCATCAACATTTGTAATTTTTATTGGTTGAGCCGATGTCTCCTTGACTGAATTATTAACACATAAGCTTTTACAAAACTCCTGCATTAAATGCGGACTACCTAGCGCCTCCGAGGCTAAATAATCCACAACCTCGGCAGACACATCAATATTTAAAAGAGGGAAACCAGTAGTTGCTATTTGCTTTAATTCCTCATGAGACCAGTAGGGCATCATAATATTTTCTAACCTACCGGTAATTTCTCTCTCCACCTTAATCGCATCATACCTCCTATGCGGTATAGCGATTAAGACAACTGGCACCCCATGAAATACCAGAGGTTTAACAGCACGAACAAAGCTACCCTGCATATTCCTATCTAGATAATGGAAATCATCGATTATCAGGCTAGACTCACTTTCAGATAAGGCTTTTATTGCTGCATTTTTTGAGGTTATATTTCGAGCAACTTTTTTCCCTTTTGTAGAGCCATCGTTCTGCGTTACTGAAATCTCGCCACCACCTTTAGCTATTAAAGCATTTGCGGTTGCATGTGCCTTACCTCCGACTACCGTAGATGAAGAGTCAGAGGTATTTACTTCCTCATTAGGATATACACCTAGACTGTTTAACACCTGCTCCCATATATCATGCTCGGTAGTAATACTCCCTCCATCAATCCATATTACGTTTGGATCAGTGAACGGAAATATCATCTGAGTAAGTACAGTCTTGCCTGATTTTGTTTGTCCAGTTAAAGTCACCAACTTGCATAGGTTATCCTTCGCACTTTCAAGCTTTTCTCTAATTTCTCCTTGAGTCCGCTCAACATAAGTTAACTTAGGCATTCCACCTGGCACAAACACCTGTGACACTCTTTGTTTTTGCATCATAATCCCTTCTAACCTTGATAAGAGTATGGTGATACTAACATTCGGAATTATATCGATAAACACCAAATGAAGCGAATAGCTATCATCTCTCAGATCTACCATGTAACGCGCGCTCGTATCCCCGCCACGCCTGCCCGCTTTGTGTAGTGGTTTTCATGCACCTGCATGAGATATGAAAAAGCCCGCCAGAACTGGCGGGCCGGAGCTAAAACGATCCTCAAACGATCATGCAGATTCATGCGGCATAGTCATGCACTCGCTTTTTTTCAGGTTAGCCTGAAATCCTCGTCAAAATCCATAAAGTTTTCAGCTACTCGCGATGAAAGGATGATGTACTTAATCCCCTCATCCAAGGGAACTGGGCGATCAAGTTCAAGCATAAAAACACCATCATAGGTTTTACCCAGCCAGAACCCGCCGCCGCAGGATTTTGGCCGCTGAAAAAGCACCCAGCCACCCTGAACAAATTTCGTTAGTGGCTCATAGCGATAAACGACCTGATAATTGCTGTCTTTAGACCCCATAGCCTAACGCCTCGCCTTGCTCGTTGTTCAACCTTGCAGGCGGTAAAAACCAGTTTTATCGCCTGCAACGTTTTGTTAATGCAGCCAGCTGTCGTCTTCCCAGACCTGCTGCATAATTTCCATTACCCGCTGCTTATCCTCATCAAGTTTTAAGCCGGTCAACTCGATACCATTGGCACTGCCTTTGCGAATGCGGATCGCCGTCTTGGGATATAAAGGGATCAGGTTGCGGTAAAGCTCGGTTTCGAGTGCTTCCAGTGTCGCCTGGCTAATTTTCTGCTCTTTATCAATCATTATTTCGACACGCATGGAGATCATCCCCCTAACTGGAAACATCCATTGACCGGCTGTATTCATGGCTACGAATTTTCGCCATTAATTCATCAGTCAGCTCAGAAACCCACTGGATAGCAAGTCGCTTCTCTTCATCGCTGCACTCACTAGCCGCTACAAGCTTGATAAAAAAATCAATACGTTGGAGTTTTAACGACTCCAAAAGATAGTCCTGCATTTCCCCTCCTATCCTCACTACGGGATATCCGTTGCCATATACCCTCAAAGGGATATTGCCATACTGTATATACATCCACTGGATATACATACAGTATAATATGATTTTCTTGATGTAAAATAGTTTTTATCATTCAATCAGATGTGTCCGATGTAGGAGGATAAAGCAGAAAATGCGCCCCCTTCATCGGTACCACTGGCGCCATTTATCATCTTCCTGCAGCCTTTGGTTCCGGTAAAAGACACGCAGACCGGCACCGGATGGAATACTGCCACCGCGCAGAAGCAGATCGATCTCCGCCTCCGAACCATCAAAGCCTCTCGATTTAAATTCATACTCCAGCTGCTGGCGCTGCTGATTATCCACATCCTGCCTGTACCCTTTCCGGCGCTTAGGCTTAACCATGCGAAGCCGTGCGTTTAGCTCCCTCAGCTCCTTTTTGCTCATGCTATGGAGATACTCCTGCAGCTCCCGCTCATCCATACCCGCAATATCCGTTAAATCCTGTCCGCTTACGGCCCCGTTTTCGTTCATTTTTTCCACAGGGGGACAGTTATTGCCACGAGTCCAAGGGGCGCTAGCGCCCTGGTCGGCTGTCGCCTCCTGAACGTCAACGGCCTTACGAACCATTTTCCACTTGATGGCGTGCGTGCAAATTCGGCCCTCAACAATCGGGGACCAGATGCCATAAATACGGATGCCGTGATCGCCGTAGGCGCTCGGCTCGTCGTTAAGCTCGTAGGCCGTCCTGACAAGATGATGCTTACGGGGAACCAGCACGCCGCCCTGCTTCATGATGTAGGTGGCAAAGCACCCCGCATCCGCAGCTGCCAGCACGGCGTCCAGACGGGCATTTTCCAGAACCGGTGCACCTGCTTTTTTATCGCCCTGCGCTCTGCCAGCCTGGCCTGCCAGCAGGCGCAGCTCTCGGTAAGCCTGGCGGCCTGGAATGCCAAAGAAACGGAACTGCTGGACGCGGTGCAATGACGCCCAGGCGGTGACGTGCTCCGCGCTGTCACGCAACGACCTGCCCGTTTCCTTGCTGACTTCTTTAGCCAGCCCGCGCCCGTCGATGTTCTTGCTGATGTATTTAGCGATGTAGCTGGTCGGCGTCCCTTTGCGTGGGTTGATCAGCTCAGACTTGAAGCGCGGTCCGGTATTTTTACCCAGCTCCTCGCGGTCTTCGCGGATGGCGAATTTGCGCAGCAGAGCGGTGATGGAGCGGCGGTCTTTTTTACGCATGAAGCACAGCAGGTGCCAGTGCACGGTGCCGTCATGGTGTGGCTCTGCAACCCGGACGCCATACCAGCGCAGCCCGGCCTTGTGCATGGCCTTGCGGAATGCCGCGAAGGTTTCAACCAGATAATCACTGCTTTGCCGGACCGTTTCGCTGGTCCACTTCGGGTTTGGCCTGCCGTTGTTGAGGGTGGCATGGAAGCGGGACGGGCAAGTTATGGTATAGAACACGGCGCAGTCACTGCGCATTTCAGCAATCAGCTCCAGCCCTTTGACGCAGGCCATCATTTCGTTGCGGCGGTGGGCCGGGTTGCTGTTGCTGGCGTTCACCACGTCTTCCATGTCCAGCGTGTCACCGTCGGCGTTTACCAGTTCATGTGACTTGAAAAACTCCAGTGACTTGCGGCGCTGTTCGCGCTTATGGATCACAGCTTCATAGCTGACATAGGGAGAGGCTTTCTTGTTGACCAGGCAAACGGCGCGCAGTTGTTCCTCTCGCCACTCGCAGCGCATTTGCCACAGCTTGCGATACCACCAGTCCGCGCAAAGCATACGCGCCAACGATCCCGGAATGAGGTCATAAGGCACAGGCTTGCGACGGCGGCGCTTTCGGCGCAGCTGCTCAAACGCAGGTGGGATCACATCCAGCCGCATTGCCTCCGCAGCCACCCTTTCCCACGCCTGGCGGATTTCTTCGGGTTTCACATCGTCCGTGACAAAAAGATCACCGCAGACCGCATCCAGACACATGCTCATGTGTGCGGCAACCAGCGTAGACAGGCGTTTTACCTGGTCCTGGTTCATTTCAGGCATGACCAGCAGCCCCTCCAGACCGTCATGGCTAGCCATGAACCGGAAAGAGGCAGAAACCTGGCTGTCACGCACCCGCGCCAGGCGTTCAAGGCATGGTCTGATGGTTTCACGCAGATAACGGGAGTAAGCCTTTGCCCGGCCCAGGCCATGAAAGTATTTAATGCGTTCCAGCAATGGCTTGCTGATGTGGGAGGCCTCAGCGCTTACGTCAGCGATAATCACCAGATCGGGATTAACACACTGCTGCTCACGGGCCATTTTTGCCCGGCTGATGAGGTTGTCCTGCTCCATCTCACGCTGGACAGGATCACGGGATTCATTGAAGAAGTAACGCTCCCAGACCTCATCACTCAGCGCCTCACGGCGCAGCTGCTCCTGCTCATTGTCGGCAGCGTACAGAGTGATCAGGTTTGAAAGTGCTGAACCCGGCGCTACTTCTGCCGGGTCAAAGTATGGATTAACTGCTTTTTTCGGGGCGCTCCAGGAGAAAACCCCGGCGGCCTCTTTTGAGCCGCCAGCCGTTTGTTGAGCCAGGGATACTGATTTGCTTGCCGTCACGCCCTGGCCTCATCAATTCCAGGGCAAACCCGTGCAAGGCTGGAATGAGTACGGCGAGATCGCAGCACCCTGGACACAGCAATGATTTCTACGGCGGATTTACCATCACCCGCGTCTACTCCCATGCTCCGCTTAGTTGTGATGCCGTGCATGATGAAATTTCGATAAAGCGAGCGCGTCAGCGAGGTATCACTGTTTGAAACAACAACCGGGTGCCCTTCTGCTCCACGGCGCTCAAGAGTGGAGGCCAGGAGATACTGATCATCCTCATCAAAACCAGCGGTGTGATATGCCGTAAAAGTACCGTCATACGGTGGATCGCAGTAGACCACATCGCCCGCCTGCAGCATTGCCAGCGTTTCTTCATAGCTGGCGCAGATGAACGTGGCCCGGCGGGCCTTTTCCGCGAAGGTGAGGATTTCAGCGCGAGGGAAATAGGGCTTTTTATAGTTGCCAAACGGAACATTAAACTGCCCGCTCAGGTTGTAACGGCACAGCCCGCGATAACAATGACGATTCAAATATAAAAACAGTGCCGCGCGCTCCAGCGCGGTCAGCGTCGTATCGGTATTGAATCGCAGGCGATGCTGGTAATAACTTTCAGCGTTATTGTCTTCACTGAAAAATACCAGCGCACATGCAATTAATTCCTCAGTGTGCTGCGCAACTTTCTGATAAAGGTTGATTAAGTCGGCGTTAATATCCGCGACAAGATAATGAGGATAGTCTGTCGCCATCATCACAGCACATGAACCTGCAAACGGCTCAACCAGGCGAGAACCGGCAGGCAGGTGCTTCACCAGCTCAGGCATGACGTCGGTTTTATTGCCAGCCCATTTCAGGATGGTGCTCATACAGCACCTCCGTTGTAGTGCTTGCCTTTCAGTTCAGCGATTTCCTGACAGGTGATGCAGCACTGCACGCCCGGAATAGCGCGGCGGCGAGCTGGCGGGATCGGTGCATCGCAATCAATGCAGAGAACACGGGAAACGCCCGGCACTTTGGCGCGGGCGTTGTAGATGTGGCGCTGGAGGTCTTCTTCCACGCGCTGCTGCACGAGGTCCATTGAATCAGCCATCAGTGGATCTCCTGCGCTTCGTTCTGGATGGTTTCAGCAGCGTTACGCAGCAGCTCTGCAGCTTCGGTGCCGTTGAGTTTGCCGTGGGTGATATGCACCGCCAGTTTTTCCAGTTGAGCAGCAAATACATCAGCGCGGCCCCGGCGTTCTTCCATGCGCGCCTCAGTCAACATCAGATTAAGCCCGGCATCATCTGGTCCGGTTTTGGTGGTTCGGGTTTCAATATTTCGCATTGTGTTTCTCCTGAATTTGGGCAAAAAGAGGCCCGGCGGGTTTACGCCATTAATTTCTGGTTTGGTTTAATTCGGCATGCTCAGCCGTTTTGGAAATAAGCTCACCACTGCACGAAAATGGTTCATTGCCTTTATCAGCTCCCGCTTTTCGTCAGTCGTCAGCTCACTAATTTTGACGCCGTGACGCTCTGCCGGAATGTTAGCCATAAAAAATATGGCGGCTAATGCGCGCTTGTTCTGTTTATTATTTGCGTCCCGTGGGTCGCTCATTTCGTTAATAAACCGCTCAAGCTCTGACTCAATGTTAATTCCAAATACCTTTGCCCTTAATTCCGCTATGTGATTCAACCCTTCATAGCGTTCACCTGGGCTTATCGTGCGAGTCGCTGCAGCACCTTCAATAGCCATGGTTTCCCCTGTTTGATGGTTGACAGGTCAGCCAGCAATTCAGCCTGCGAGTGGCACGGGTGCCAGCGCTTGCCATCTTTGCCTGCAATCCAGCCATGGCCGAAGTGCATTCCTGGGCTTTTCTTAACAAGTAGTGATGCAAATGACGGTTCGTTATTCAGCATAAGCACCTCAAATCAGACCAAATGAAGCGCCCAGGCCCGTCACGGTATCAACCGCACTTGCCATTGCCGGGCTTGTTTGCAGCCTGGCGTGCATAGAAACAGCCGTCAGCGCCATCAAACGAGTAACAGAGTTGATGCTGTCGATAACCTGCCGACGGCTGGCGGTGGTTTGTGGCTCGCCAGAAACTGCGCTGGCAGCAACACGCCCGATCTCTGCTGTAGCATTCAGCACGTAATGCGGCATCTTCTCGCTTGCCACTTCATTCAACGGGACACACGGCAGGCAGTGAATCTGTGCCAGAAAGCCATCAACCAGAGTGGAGTCCTCAGTGAGATCGGTAAGCAGCCAGATTTCCGGCGCTGTGAGCTGGTGCGGCTGTTCCGGGTTCAGCTTGTTGCGCAGTGTCTGAACGTTCATTTCTGCACGCTCTGCCAGCAATGCCATGTTATGGCGTAAGGCGAAGGCCCGGCAGGCTTCATCAAAATGCGGATGTTTAGAAACGCGATAATCAAACATGTTGTAATTCCTTTTCTTATCTCAGAATGGAACTATCAAGCTTGCATTGCGACTTCGCAGCCCTGGGCTGCTTCCATCGTCAAAGCAAACATGTTGATTTCGATGAGGCTGTTAACGCCCGCTTTCTTTCTGATTGGCAAGCGATTCTCACGGATCATCTGGCGGGCATAGCTTGGCTTATAGCCGGTACGGCGGCAGAACTCATCCAGTGTGATGTAAGGCTCAGACACCACAAGATTGATGCTAGGACGCATTGAAAAATTGCTTTTCATGATGCACTATTCCTCAGTTTGTGTTTAAAACTTCACTATTCGGATGTATTCGCACTTATTCCGAACACCACAAAACCGATAATAGGATCGCATTTTAAATATGTCAAACACAAAAGAAACCCCAATAGCGATCTCACCATTCAATTTTTCATCTCAAAGTGGTGGGAAAGAAGCCATAACCCGCGTGCTGCAGGCATACGGTTTTTCCACAAGGCAAGCTCTTTGTGAGCATCTCGGAGTGTCTCAAAGTACGATGGCAAACCGCTGGATGCGTGACACATTCCCCCATGACTGGCTGATTGCCTGCCATCTTGATACTGGTGCATCGCTATTGTGGTTAGCAACTGGTCAGGGCAGCCCTGGCGTGGAGAACGCCCCTGAGAATGGATTGCGCTTGCAATACAAAGAAATCACAAATGGGATTATTTCAAATTCTACAGTGGTTCATTACGATTCGCTGCTAATCCCGAAGAACACAGCAAACCTCTCTTTAGTGAAGTTTGAAGGGGATGTGTATCTGGTAGAAGAATACAAAGGGGAAGTAAACGACGGGGTATGGTTCATAGAAATTGATGGTTTTTCCAGTATTCGACGTATCTACAGACTGCCTGGCTCGCGGCTGCGCGTTGAGAATGGGCCAGCCTCTTTCGAATGCGAGGCGTCTGGGATTTTGGTTTTAGGGAAGATTGTAGGCAAAACAACTTTCACGGAGTGATTATGTTGACGTTCATTGAATTAGCGCTAGTTCTTATTTCTGGCCTCACACTGGCTTACCTCACGTCCAAAGAGAAGCAGAAAGGGGCTTTTGCCAGCTTCATCTCTCTGTGCGTCGGTCCCGCACTCCTGCTAACTCTGATGCTATTTGCAATATATCTCTCACCAACCGTTCAGCACATCTTTACCGTATTGGTTTGCTTACTTGCTGTCGGGAAAATTAAAGAATATCGAGATAACGCGAGCAAGCAATAATGACTGTAAGCAAACTCCCCTCAGGAAAATGGCAAGCTCAGGTGTTCCCCAATGGTCGGGACGGGCGGCGAGTGCGCCGCCAGTTTGCCACCAAAGGAGAGGCCCTGGCCTTTGAGCGTCACTTGAAAGAACAGACGCAAGATAAGCCCTGGCTGGGTGAGAAGGTAGACAGACGTCGAGTCACTGATCTCGTTGAAACCTGGTTCAACGCACATGGCGTCACTCTATCTGATGGAGTGAAACGCAAGGGGGCGATGGAGTTTGCCTGCTTGGCTATGGGCAACCCTTTAGCGACTGAGTTTAACGCAAAGCTTTTTGCAACCTACCGCGAACAACGGTTAAGCGGAAAAATCACCCGTTCAGATCGTGTTAAGTCCGTTACCCCGCGCACAGTTAATCTTGAGCTTGCCTATTTTCGGGCCATGTTTAACGAACTGAAAAGGCTTGATGATTGGATAGCACCGAACCCTCTGGAGAATGTCCGGGAGTTTAAAATTGACGAGGCGGAACTGGCCTGGTTAACCGTTGATGAAGTTAAACTCTTGCTTTCGGAATGTGAGAACAGCAGAGCGCAGGACCTGGTGACCATAGTTAAAATCTGTCTCGCTACTGGCGCAAGATGGGGCGAAGCTGAATCAATCACCGGCAAGCAGATTAGCCCAGGCAAGATCACATACATCAAAACGAAAGGCAAAAAAAACCGAGCCGTTCCAATCAGTAAAGAACTGTACGAGATTCTTCCCAAATTGAGAACATCAAAACCAGTGTTTACTGGGTGCTATTCTGCGTTCCGGGGTGCCATTAAACGCGCGGGCATCGACCTACCAGACGGGCAACTGTCACATGTTTTAAGGCATACATTTGCCAGCCATTTTATGATGCGCGGCGGGAACATTCTTGTATTGCAGCGCATATTGGGACATACAGATATAAAAGTGACTATGCGCTACGCTCATTTTGCGCCGGATCACCTGTCAGAGGCTGTGAGTTTGAACCCACTGAACCTTATAATTGATTAAAATCAGGGCATTTAAAAATGCCCTTTTTGAAGTTTACATCAAAAGTAATTCTTTTCGAATTCTTCAGCACTACCAAGATCTGGCCTTATTCTTTCTATCACCTCTTGGCTGGAAGCCTCATCCTCAAGAAGAGCTTTTAGAGCTTTCTCTTTAACTTTTGGTATGTTAATGAATTTTCCTTTCATCATACTTTCAGCACCATAGGCTCCCCAAGTTCCTGCATCACATACCCTAACAATTAACTCGAAGCATTCTATATTGCTCATCAGCTGTGACAAGTCTTCATCATAAGCACTTGCACTTCTTGCGAATGAATTAGCTTCATCAAAGGTTGAAGAACCGGCTTTTTCAAAAATCGAGTTAATGACTTTCTTTTTAGCCCAACCTTTATTTTTTACTAACTTCATTAATAACGGGCTTAGTTTATATATTTCAAAGACATCATCAATACTTTTCTTAAAGTATTGATTAACTATCTCATCATCTAATTTGAGTAAACTCTTGGTAATTTGAATGGGATGTTTCAAATACGTATGCTGATCGGATGTTTTTGTAGATTTAATTATATCTTCAAACATTTTATTAAGTCTCAAGTATACAATTTCATCTAAACCGTTCAGCAATTGATGATTGGTAGCTATGCACTCCATTATAAGCTGAGCCTTGTTGTTATCAGAACAGCAGTCAATTATCACATGCTTTTTTATTTGTTGTAAAACATCATGATTTAAAGGCTTGAGTGTTAAACCAAGTAGATAACGTTTAGCATTTGTTTTTATCTGCTCATTAGCATTCTCAAGCGATTCGATCAAATTTAATAACAGATATGAGTAACCATCGCTATGGAGGTTTTTAACTCCATCATTTACAACCGTTGAATAATCACCAATACTTGTCGTAGGAAATAAATAGGCATTTGTTAGCTTGGAAAGTATTTGGTCTGCAACTTGCGTAGTTGAAAGGACTGGTTTAGAAAGGAATCGATTGATTGTTTCAGAATAAACATATCTCGCTTCCTCTGCAGTAGGTTTATGTCCTGAAGGATGCGCAGCTTTATTCCTAAGAGTTTTCAATACCGTCAAAAAATTTGCATCAATTTCTGTTATTATTTTCTCAGACTTCAATTTATTGAGCAGATCATTTTCATAGACTTTTTGCTCATCTCTTTTCTTACTAATCTCAGTAAATATAGCTCTTGCTGTTTTATTTGTTGATGCCATCCCATCCAGTTTCTTTAATAAATCTTCAAAGATAGCAATAAATGACAATACTACGCATGCGCGATGTGCTCCGGTCATGTAACATGTCAATGCCTCACGCATATATTCCTTTAGTTCAACATCTACAATATCAATTATAAGCTCTTCCATATCTCTCAAATTTGACACAGCATCTCCTTGTTTAAACTATAACAACCACATAAAAACATATATTCTAATCGGCAATGATGGTCCTTAGTTTAGTGTTTTTTGGTCAAATCGGAAACCTCTGCCGTTCAGCAACACTCTAACAGCCAAGAGATGGCAGCAAAATGGCAGCAAACCTATTCGCTATGCTGGCATATTCTCCATTATTCGACTTCGCAAGCGATTGAAATAAAAGTAAATTATTGTTTTATATGGTTTTGGTTTCGGACTCATAATCGCTTGGTCGTTGGTTCAAACCCAACAGGGGCCACCAAATTTTAGATTTAAAATCATATAATTAAGCCACTCGAAAGAGTGGCTTTTTTGTTCCTGAATTTTAAAATGGCACCACAAACCGCTGAGCAGCGCGCATGGCTTAGCGTGTTGTCGCTATCCCATTAAGAGGATAAAAAGTCCGTTATAACGCAGGGAAAATTTGCGCTTACGCTAAAACAGATAGCATTCTGCCTTAGCAAAATATTGCTCAGAGCATCTCGGGCAGCCCATAACCGCCGCACTCCTGTTGACTTCTGTCTAACTACGCAACGTAGTCTTAAAATATCTTTCATTCCTGCAATGCTGGAATTCATACTACTCACGATAAATGTAACAACACAGGTCAATTTCCGAATAATAACCATAGCCTGCGCCAGCTGTTCGAAATCAACGCGTTCCTCCCCCCGCTCTTATATATAACCCGCTGACTTACAAAAAGGATGAAATGATGAAAATACGGGATATATCAATCAGTACCTGTCTGGCACTGTTATTAATGGGTTGCGTAGCTAAACCACCCATGGCGACGGAAAATGAAATGAAAGAGGCCGCCGCGTTTGCTTTTAATGTCGATGCTTCGCAGGTGACAATTTCCGATGCGAGGCAGCAGGATGTGAAAACCAACTTTGTGGCCACCATCGGCAAAACCAGCCATCGCTGCTATGTGACGAAGGCCGCCGAGCCGAAGCTTTACGGGCTGATCCCGCTGGGCGGCGGTAGCACCGTCTCAGATGCCATCTGCGCCGGCGCCAACCCGACGCTAGCGAGCAAAACCTGCGACGCCCTGTCGCAAAAAGCGGGCCGCTGCTGAGCCTTTGCGCAGAAGAAGGCCGCTAACTGCCCATTTAGTCACTTTTTCTGCCGTTTTACCGCGGTCGCTTAGTTCAGTGACCGCACCTGCTGATAAGAATTGAGCCGTTCCCGCAGCGAGGTGAGCCAGACATCCGGCTCCTGACGGCAGATTTCGGTGAGGATCGGCGTCAGCACCAGCTCGGCTTCATGGAAGTCGGTCCACTCCGGCGGCTCCAGTGAAAAAGGATCGTTCATCAGCCAAATCACCATCGGCGTCCAGGCGCGCGGATCCAGTTGCAGATAATCCTGACAGCGCATCATATCTCGGGTCCGCGCCTCATCGGGGACGACATCCTTTCCCACCGCGGCGCTACTCATTGCCAGTACTGTTATTCCTGCCAGCAGATGTTTCCAAACCCATTTTCGCCAGAAGGCGCGTTTTTCTTTCGCCATTGTTATTATTTTACCTGCCAGTTGTCGCCGGACGATATTCCGAGAACTCACCTTAATAAGAGCAGATTAATCGTTTGCATTTTTTTTAACAGCAGACCGCGCTGAAGCAAGTGAACGCCCGTTCCTACAGCTGTCATCCAGCTATGCAAATATATTCGTCTGGCTCAGCTCCACAATATTTCCCTGGCCCAAAACGATTTGTGTTACAATTACGCCTTATAACGGCATCGATAAAAATAACCCCCGCCGCACCTGCACCAGGCATCGCCCTTCTTTTTTCATATCAGGATTTACGCCCCCATGAATGCGATAATCATTGACGATCATCCATTGGCACGTATCGCCATTCGCAACCTACTCGACAGCAACGGTATTACCGTCGCGGCAGAGCTCGACAGCGGCGCTCATGCCGTGCAGACCGCGGAAAGCATGCAGCCTGACCTGCTCATCGTCGACGTCGATATTCCGGAGCTCAGCGGTATCGAGGTGCTGGAGCAGCTGCGCAAACGCCGCTACCAGAGAACAATCATCATCATTTCCGCTAAGAATGAACTGTTCTACGGCAAACGCAGCGCCGACTGCGGAGCAAATGGTTTTGTGAGTAAAAAAGAGGGAATGAATAATATCCTCGCCGCAATCGACGCAGCCAATAATGGCTACAGCTATTTCCCCTTTTCACTGGAACGCTTCTGCACCCACGGCATCACCGATCAGGACCGGCTGGATACGCTGTCAACGCAGGAGATGAAGGTGTTCCGCTATATTCTCAGCGGCGTCGACTACACCACCATCGGCAGCAAAATGAATATCAGCAATAAAACGGTAAGTACCTATAAGGTCCGTCTGATGGATAAATTAGGCTGCAGCACCCTGCTTGAGCTATATGACTTTGCGCAACGCAATAAAATAGGGTGATGGCATGGCGGTTCGTCTTATTTTATCCGTCGTTGTCGGGCTGGCGCTGAGCCTCTCGCCTGCCGCGTATGCCATGAAACAGCTGGAGCTGAAGAGCCATTCTCATATCGCGGCGATCGATATCCCGCTTAGCGGTAAGGAGAAAGCATGGCTGGCGGCGCAGCCTACGCTGACCGTCGGGACCTGGCTTCCCGAGAGGACACCCATCGTCTATGACGGCGACGAGAAAAGTTATCAGGGCATTAACGCCGACTATCTGGCGCTGATGGCGCACAGCCTCGGACTGAAGGTGATTATCCGCCAGTATGACACCGAGCAGCAGGCGCTCACCGCCCTGGCCGACCGCCAGGTGGATACCCTGCTCACTCAGGTGGCGCACCGGGATGCGCTCGCCCCGGGCCTGGATCAATCCGCGCCGCTGCTTAAAACCTGGCCGACGCTGGTCACCTCGCTGAAATCCCCTCTGCCGCCGCTGACCACTGACCGCCGCGTCACGCTGGCCTGCACCCGCGATTGCGCTTTTTTCGATATTATTCAGCAGGCGTTTCCCAACGCCAAAATCACCCTTTATGATAGCGACTATCAGGCTCTCGCCTCGGTGGTCAGCGGCGAGAATCAGTATTTTATCGGCAACAACATCACCACTGGCCACTGCATCTCGAAATATTTCTCGCAATCGCTGGTTATCGCGCACTATTTTCGTCAGCAGGAGCAACACAACCGCTTTGTCACCCGTGACGATCGGCCAGAGCTGCATCAACTCCTCGACCGTTTTATCCATGCCGTCGACAGCGACACCGCGATGCGGATCATGCAAAACTGGCTCAACCGTGGCGATCTGTCGTTTCTCAATACCCCGCTTACCTTTAGCCCCGAAGAGCAGCGCTGGCTGCAGAAGCATCGTCGCGTCCGCCTGCTGGTGAACCCCTATTTCCCGCCATTTACCCTGGTGGATAACGAGGATGAACTGCGCGGCATCATGGCCGATATGCTGAATATTGTCTCACTCCAGACCGGCCTGCAGTTTGACCCTATTCTGGTGCGCAACCGTCAGGCTCTGGCAAAGCGCATGGAAAAAGAGGACTGGGCGATCATGCCCGCCGCCACCCTGATCCCACAGCCGCAGGCCTACGTCACCCTCAGCGATCCGCTCATTAACGTGGCCTTTGTGCTGGTCGCCCGCGGCAGCGCCCCCGACCAGCATCTGCTGACGCGCTCGGCGCGGATCGCCCTGCCGGTCGGGCCTATCGCCGCCCATGATCTGAAAGCGCGTTTTCCGCTGATTAACTGGGTGGAAACGGATAACGTTGGCGTCGCCATGAAGATGGTAGAGGAAGGCGAAGTGGATGCCGCCGTAGCCTCGGAGCTTTCCGCCCGCTATATGATCGACCACTACTATCCACAGGGTCTGCACTACACCCGCATTGATGGACTCCCCGTCGCGGCCATTCGGCTGGCCATCCCGCGCGATGAACCGGTGCTGGCCGCCATTCTTAACAAAGCGCTGCAGGTTATTCCGCCACGGGATATTCTGCAGATGACCGAGAAGTGGTCGAAAATCTCCAGTCAGCAAATAGAGAACTGGAGCCAGTACAGCCGCCAGTTTTACCAGCTGATCGCCTTTGCGCTGGTGCTGATCGCCATCAGCCTCGGCTGGGGACTCTCTCTGTGTCGGGAAGTGCGCAAACGTAAAGACTCCCAGCAGCGGCTCGAGGAGGAGCTGGCGCAGAAGGAGGCCCTCTCCTGTGCGCTGGAGCGCGAAAAAGACAAAGCGATTCAGGCGACAAAAGCCAAGAGCCGCTTTCTGGCCAGCATGAGCCACGAGCTGCGCACGCCGGTGAGCGCCATCGTCGGCTTTCTGGAGCTGCTGGCGAAACCGGAGCTGAACGGCGGCCAGCGTAAAGAGGCGATCGAGCTGGCGGGATCGACGGCGCAAACCCTGCTGGGACTTATCGGCAATATTCTTGATATCGACAAGATTGAATCGGGAAAATACCAGGTTACCCCGCAGTGGAGCGATGTCGCACAGTTAGTGTCGCAGCAGTGTCATACCTTCGACGCACTGGCGCAGCAAAAGGGCATCGATCTGCACTACCATAACGCGCTGCAGGAAGGGACCATGCTGTGGGTCGACCCGCAGGCGCTACGGCAAATCCTCAATAATCTCATCGGCAATGCGCTGAAGTTTACCGTCGAAGGCGCAATTCAGGTCTCCTGCCGGCTGACGCCGGCGAATGAGACACAGGGAGAGTTGGCCCTCATGGTTAGCGACAGCGGCTGCGGGATCAGTGAAGCAGAGCAGGCCACCCTCTTCCACCGCTATGCCCAGGCGCGCCAGGGACGCCAGCAGACCGGCTCCGGACTGGGGCTGGTCATTTGCAAAGAGCTGGTTGCGCTGATGCAGGGTCGCCTGGAGATGGTCAGCCGTCCGGGCGTGGGGACCACTTTCACCATCACGCTGCCGGTCAAGGCGAGCCGCTGCGCGATCCACGCGCCGCAGTCGTCGCCCGCCAGACCGCAGGCTCTACCCGGGCTGGCGATACTGATAGCGGACGATCACCCCACCAACCGGCTACTGCTCAAGCGCCAGCTCAGCACTATCGGCTATAGCGTCGATGAAGCCTGCGACGGTGAAGAGGCAGAGAATAAGCTCGCCAGCAAACATTACGATCTGCTGATAACGGACCTCAATATGCCGAAGAAAGATGGCCTGGAGCTGGCGGCCTCGCTACGCCGTCGCTATCCGGGCCTGGTAATTTGGGGCGTGACTGCCAGCGCGCTGCCGCAGTCGCGGGAGGCGTGTCTGGCCAGCGGCATGAATATGTGTCTGTTTAAGCCGGTGTCGGTCCAGACGCTGAGTCATGAGCTCAGCCGTTTAGCGGTGGGCCGCGCATCACCTCACGCTACCCGGCACCTGAAGCTCAGCGTGCTGAGCGAGAATACGGGGGGAGACCAGGCGCTGATGAATGAGATGCTGGAGACGTTCCGCGATGCGTCGGCCGCGGATTTACAGGCTGCCGGACAGGCAATCGCCCGGCATGAGCCGCAGATCTTTCTGCGGGCGCTGCACCGTCTGCACGGTTCAGCACAAATTCTGGGGATTACTGCGCTACAACAACTGTGCGTCCCTTTTGAGGCAAAGCGGCCTGATTCGCTGACGCCGGCAAGCTGTCTGGAGGTGGTACAGCGCATCACCGGCGTCATGCGCGAGATCGATGGCGAAATCGACGCCCTGATCGGCCGCTAGCCGTTCCGCTCGGGCAGTCCGCCTGCCCGAGCGTTAAGGGGACATCCTTGTCAGTTTTTTCCTCTGCGCTCTCTCAGGGTGGAACAAGTATCAGTTGCCTGCCACCAGCATCTCGCTATCCACCACAATGCCCTCTTCAGCGCCCTTCAGCACCAGATTCGCTTCGTAATATTTACCGGCTTTCAGCAGTTCTTGCGCCTGCGCTACCGCCTTACGGGTCTGGTTAAGCGGCATCAGATACTGGTTCTCAATCACGCCAATACCGGCCAGGCGCAGGGTATCGATAGCCCCTTTCTGATCGCCTTTCGCCAGCTTTTCGTTGGCGGATTGGATAGCGCTCTCTTTTTCCGGCGTGGCCACATAGTCTTCAGACAGGGCGATAGAGGCGTTAATGATCACATAGCGATCGGCGATCATTTTGGCTTTAGCATCAGTTTTCACAAACTTCGCCCAGCTGGCATCATCGGCGGCCAGCAGCGCGGCGGCGTCGTCTGTCAGTTTTTTGGCGCTATCCGGCTGGCCATGGAACAGCGCCAGACGGGCGAACTGGATGTCGCGCATCGCATTCGCGCCCTGCACCGCCACCTGCAGCACATCGGCGGCTTCTTTCTGTACCTGCGTCGTGGCTGCCGCGGCTGGCGCTGCCGTCGCGCTATCTGTTGCCCATACCGGAGAGGTACTCATCATGGTTGCCAGCAGGCTCGCCAGAATGACTTTTTTCATCGTTGACTCCTGATTAAAATCGGTAAGCATCACCAAACGCAGCCAGCTTAAAAAATATCGCGGGCATTGAGAATCAGAGCCCGGAAGTAATATTGCGGGCCTGGTCTGACAGCTGTCAGACCAGGCGTATAAAGTGACCTCGGCGCTCTTATTTACGCCTGCCGATCGCGCGGCCTACTATTTTCCTCAGACCTTTCTTTTGGCCCGCTGAATAAACCCTCACGCTTTTTATTCAGCGTCAGGCCGCCAACCGGGATCTGCGGAGCAATTATGTTTATGTTTAGCCATTACACCTTAAATGCGTTTAGCCCACGCGTCTTCATTCGATATAAACGGCATGCCTGCCTGATGGCGGTATTGCTGTTTATCTGCGGAGCCTGTTGTCTGGCCTGGCCGTTGGTCGCCGGCTGGTATCTCGCCACAGTAACCGGCATGTTATTGATGATCTGCGGCTTCTATTCGCTGTACAGCCTGATTGTCTTCCGCCAGCAGCACTGGAAATCACACCTGGTGGCGCTGATCTTCGCCATCGCCTGGATCGTGCTCGGCCTGAGCTTTGTCGTCAATCCTCTCAACGGTATGAGCAGTCTGGCCATTTTATTTGGCTTTTTATTTGTTCTCGGCGGTATTTCCCGCATCGTTAACGGATGTCAAACCCGCAAACAAAGCGGCGCTGGCTGGAATATTTTTATCGGCCTGTTGGATTTACTTATCGCCTGCCTGTGGCTGGCCATGAACCCGCAGCAAAGCTGGTTATTTATTACCGCCTTTATCGGCGTTGAAATGATATTTAGCGCCATCGGCTTGTTGGTCCTGCGCAATAAAATGAAGCACGCTCAGGCTTAAGCCCTATTTTGTCACTGGAGAAGAAAATGAATTTACCTAAAGCACTCGTATTGACCGTGGCGGCTACCACATTCTGTCTGATGACCAGCCCGGCGTTCGCGGTTGAGGAAACCACGCCGCAGAATATGACCTGTCAGGAATTTATGGATATGAACCCAAAAAGCATGACCCCGGTGGCCTTCTGGGTAGTGAATCGCAACACCGACTTTAGCGGCGGCGACTATGTTGACTGGCATGAAGTCGAGACCGTTTCGGTACCGAAAATGCTGCAGGAGTGCCACAAGAACCCCGCCGCTAAACTTGGCGATCTCAGCGCGGTCATCAAAAAATAACCCCCCCGGCATCAGGCCGGGGAAACCCGCCGCGCTGCGGCGGGTCCCGCTTTACTCATCGATACCGCATTCGCACGGCAGATGGCGGCCGATAAGCTTGCGATACAAAAACGCCCCGATAATCGCCCCCACCACCGGCGCCAGCAGCGGCACCAGAAAGTAAGGGATCGCCAGCCCACCGGTAAAGGCGATCGAGCCCCACCCGGCCAGACTGGTAAACAGTTTTGGGCCGAAGTCGCGCGCCGGATTCAGCGCAAAGCCGGTTAGCGGCCCCATCGACGCGCCGATCACGGCGATCAGCAAGCCAATCAGCAACGGCGCCAGCGGCCCGCGCGGAATTCCGTTGCCGTCGTCGGTCAGGGCCATGATCATCGCCATCAGGATTGCCGTGATGGTGGTCTCCACGGCAAACGCTTGTATAAAAGTGATATGTGGATGCGGGTACGTGGAAAAGACCCCGGCCAGGTTAAGACTGGCGGCAGTGCCGCGCACGATATGCTGACTCTGTTCAAGATCGAGAAACAGCTGGCGATAGAGCCCATACACCAGCGCGGCGGCGCAGAAGGCCCCGGCCGTCTGGGCAACAATAAACGGCAGCACCTTGCGGCGTTCAAAACAGGCGAACAGCCACAGGGCAATGGTCACCGCCGGATTAAGGTGCGCGCCGGAGACACCGGCCGTCAGGTAGATGGCCATGGCGACGCCAAGGCCCCAGATAATACTGATCTCCCACTGACCAAAGCTGGCCCCGGCGACCCGCAGCGCAGCGACGCAGCCCGCGCCGAAGAAAATGAGCAATCCGGTGCCAAGAAACTCGGCCACGCACTGCCCGGTTAAGGTAGAAGTCTGGTTCATTATCGGCATCCTGAAATAGCACGTTAAAGAGAGAGGCTGGCGCGAGCGCCCGTTTAATTCGCCTGACCGGCCAGTAGCAGCCCGGTGGCGACCGCATTGCGCGGCCCTTCTGTTCCCCGAATATTGCCCTGCCCGGCGACCACGCCATAGTGCGACAAGGCTTCCGTGATAAGCTGCGGGATCTCAAAGTCCAGCGATGAGCCGCCCACCAGCACCACAAAGGCGATATCGCGAATGGAACCGCCGGGTGAGACCTGGCGCAGCGCGCGCAGGCAGTTGGTGACAAACACTTTCTCTTTCGCCTGCCGGCGCACGAGACGAATTTTTTCCAGCGGGCTGGCGTTATCGATCGGCACCAGTTCGCCCTCCTTGATGTACACCACTTTGGCGAACACCGCCGGGCTGAGGGCTTCCCGAAAGAACTCCACCGCGCCATTCTCGTGACGAATACTGAACAGGCTTTCCACTTTGGCCAGCGGGTATTTTTTTATCGCTTCCGCCAGCGAAAGATCCTCGAGGCCCAGCTCGGTTTTAATCAACAGGCTGACCATATTCCCCGCCCCGGCGAGATGGACCGCCGTTATCTGCCCCTCCGCGTTGACGATCGCCGCATCCGTCGAGCCGGCGCCGAGATCGAGGATCGCCAGCGGCGCCGCACAGCCGGGAGTGGTTAACGCCCCGGCGATGGCCATGTTGGCCTCCACGCCGCCCACCACCACCTCGGTCTGCAGTCGGGCGCTCAGTTCGCGGGCGATAACCTGCATTTGCAGACGATCCGCTTTCACCATCGCCGCCATCCCGACGGCATTTTCCATGGCGCACTCGCCGGCCATCCCGCCCTGCACCTTGCGCGGAATAAACGTATCCACCGCCAGCAGATCCTGGATGTATATCGCGCTCATCTCATGGTCGGTCAGGGACGCCATTACCTTGCGCACCCGCTCAAGCATGCCGCCGGCGTGAGTGCCCGGTTCGCCGCGGATGTCGCGTACCGGAGCACAGGCGCTCATCGCCTGCATGATGGCTTCCGCGCCCTCGGCGACATCGGCCTCTCCGCGGCGCTTTTCGCCGCTAATGTAGAGGTTGCCCGCCGGGATCACCCGCGACTGCACGTCCCCCTGCGGGGTCTTGAGCACCACCGCGGAACGGTTGCCAATCAGGGCGCGGGCGATGGGGACGATGGCCTGGGTCTCTTCCGGGCTTAGCCCGAAGAAGGTGGCGATCCCGTAGGGATTCGACAGGATCCGCACCACCTGGCCCGGCGCGGCCACTTCCACCGCCGCCATCACCCCCTCGGGGACCTGCTCCAGCAGCGTCACTTCATCCACCACCGGCAGGGTTTTACGCAGGCGGTTGTTCACCAGCACGCCGTCGTCCTTTTTGAGGATCGCCGCCACCACGTTGATCCCCCGGTCGAGCGCCTCATTGAGCCACCACACGGCGTCAAGGAAATCGACGGCGTCGTCAATCAGTACGATCCACCCCTCGGCATACTGCGCCGCCGGCAGCGTCGCCAGCCGCCCGAGGGCGATAGTCGTCCCCACGCCAACGCCCACCCCGCCCGGCGTCTGCGGGTTATGACCGATCATGGTCGATTCGGTGATAATGGTCTCGGTGATGGTCTCCATCGCCACATCGCCAATCACCGGCGCGGCTTCGTTAAGATAGATGCGAGAGACATCGCTCATCGACCACGGTGTTTTCGCCAGGGCCTGCTCCAGCGCGGCGAGGGTCCCGGCGATATTGTCCCGCGTCCCTTTCATGCCCGTCGTCGCGACGATCCCGCTGGCAACAAACGCCCTCGCCTGCGGGTCGTCGGACGCCAGCGCCACCTCGGTGGTGGCGTTGCCGATATCAATCCCGGCTATTAACGGCATGCTGACCTCCGCTTAGCTTCCTTTACGCAGCTTATGCCGCTGCTGATACACTTCCGCCGACTCCCGGACAAAGGCGGCATTCACTGTCGCATGCCAGGTGTGCTCCAGCTCGTCGGCGATCGCCAGCAGCTCCGCCTGCGAGGAGCGGAACGGGCGCAGCGCGTTATAGATAGCCAGAATGCGCTCGTCAGGAATGGCGATAAGCTCCGCCGCGCGGCGGAAATTGCGCGCCACCGCATGGCGCTGCATCTGCTCGGCAATCTGCGCCTGGTACTCAAGGGTCTGGCGGGAGATCCGCACATCCTGCGGGCCCACCTCGCCAGAGAGCACCTTCTCGAGGGTAATATCGGTCAATGGTTTGCCGGTAGGCGTCAGGATATGCTCCGGGCAGCGGGTGGCTAACGGATAATCCTGCACACGCATGGTTTTCTCGCTCATGGTCACTCCCTTACTAAGTCGACGTGCAGGGTGACGGGCTCGGCGTCCTGCACCACATGTTTGGTCTCTTTGATATGAAATAGCGCGGCTTTGGCCATAAATTTCGGCCGCACCATCTGGTCGTTCACCACCGGCACCGGCGAAGGTGACTCTTTGCGCGCATAGCGCGCGGCGTTTTTGCCAATCTGCCGGTAGGTCTCCAGCGTCAGCAGCGGCGCCTGGGAGAACAGCTCCAGGTTGCTGAGCGGCAGCAGATCGCGCTGATGGATGACCGTGGTCCCCTTCGACTGGATACCGATGCCGATCCCCGAGCCGCTCAGGTTGGCCGCATCCCAGGCCATAAAGGAGACGTCGGACGTGCGCAGAATGCGCACCACCCGGGCGTGAAGCCCCTCTTCTTCCACCCCGGCAATCAGCTCTTTGAGGATCGCGCCATGGGGCATATCGATCAGAGTGTGATGCTGGTGTTTATCGAAGGCAGGGCCGACGCCGATCACCACTTCATCGGCACGTTCATCGGCAGAAGCTACCCCGCCCTCGCGGGTTTTCAGGGTAAAAGAGGGCTGAATTTGGGTTGTCTGTTGCACAGGAATACCGCCTTATTCAATGGTGTCAGGCTGAACCACGCCCGGAATATTTTTGATCTCCGCCCAGCGTTCGGCAGAGATGCGATAGCCGGTGCCCGGCCCCTGATAGTCATTGATGTCGTTGACCGCACTCACCACCTCGAACTGCCGATCGAGAATGGCCGAGGTCTGCAGGTAATCGCCGGTGACCCGCTGGCGCAGCATATTGAGAATATTGCTGGCGATATCCTCAAAGCCGCTGCGGCTCAGCGCGCCGACAATATCGAGGCCGGTGATGTTGCGCTTCATCATCTCTTCCACCGCACTCAGATCCTCCACCACGTTACGCGGCGGCATCTCGTTGCTGCCGTGCGCGTAGGTGGCGGCCTCCACCTCCTCGTCGGCGATTGGCGGCAGCCCCAGCTCGCGGAAAACCGCCTGGATCGCCCGCGCCGCTTTCTGGCGAATGGCAATGGTTTCCGCCTCGGTCACCGGACGCAGGCCGCCGTCAACCATCAGGTCACGCTGCAGGATGTTGTAATCATCAAAATCTTCCGCATCGAAGTTCGAGCCGGCGAACATGTTGTCGTAGTTCGGCACCGCGCTGTAGCCGGAGAAAATAAAGTCGGTGCCCGGCAGCATCTGCATCAGGGTGCGCGCGGTGCGGCGAATATCCGAGTGGGAGAAAGTCTGGTCGTTGGCGGACGCCACTTCGAGGTCGAGCATAGAGGCGATCAGGTTTTCCGCCAGCACCGCCCGAATGCCCGACGGCACAGCGCCGGTCATGCCGATACAGCTCACCGCGCCGTTTTGCAGTCCCTGAACCCCGGCGCCTTTGGTAATGAAGATGCAGCGCGATTCGAGGTAGAGCATCGACTTGCTCTCCGAATAGCCCATCAGCGCTTCGGATCCGGTGCCGGAGGTGTAGCGCATTTTCAACCCGCGGGAGGCGTAAGCCGAGGCGAGGAACGCCTTTGACCACGGCGTATCATCGCCATCGGTAAATACCGCTTCCGTGCCGTAGACCGACACCGTCTCGGCGTAGCTGGTTAAGCCACGCATGCCCAGCTCCAGCTCGGTGGCCTCTTCCACCGAGCACTGCGTCAACACGCCGGGGCGGCCGCACTGCGAACCGACCAACAGCGCCAGGGCGTTAAACGGCGCGTAGCGCGCGATACCGACCGTGGTCTCCTGTTCTGAGAAGCCGCGGATCCCGGCCTCGGCGGCGTCAGCGGCAATCTGCACCGGATTATCTTTGAGATTGGTGACGTGGCACTGGTTGGAGGGGGTCCGGCGGGCACGCATCTTCTGCAGCGCCATCATCATCTCCACCACGTTCATCTGCGCCATCACCTCGACCGCTTTGGCCGGCGTGATGGCGGTAGTGATGGCAATGATCTCCTCCCGGCTGACGTGAATATCCACCAGCATGCGGGCTATTTCCACCGCCTCCAGGCGCATTGCCTGCTCTGTGCGCTCAACGTTGATCGCGTAATCGGCGATAAACCGGTCGATCATGTCAAACTGGTCCCGGCGTTTGCCGTCCAGCTCGACGATCAGATCGTTGTCCACTTTTACTGAAGAGACCGGGTCAAAGGGGCTGTCCATGGCGATCAGCCCCTCTTCAGGCCACTCGCCAATCAGCCCGTCCTGATTGACGGGGCGCTGGGCCAGTACTGCAAATCGTTTTGATCTTTTCATTGTTCATCGGCTCAAAAGGTGAAATCCGCAGACGGTAGCGAATACGCCGGGCGAGCGTCGTTGCCGCCCGGCCATTACCGGCAATAGCGGAACTTTAAATGAGCCAGTGGTGAAAAAAATAAATTTAATTTCGTTTCAATTTGGCACACGAAATCTACCGACAGTTTCACTATGAAACTTTACTCCGCCGGCAAAAATAAAAAATGTGATCGCCCGCAATGATATAAATCAATTAATAAAAAACGCCCTTAATTACGTTTTGCCGACGCTATCTTAACCCTATTGACTAAATCATGGCGGGCGACAAAATAACGCTGACAAAAATAAAGCAAGCCAACCGAATGGTAATAGTTTTTTACTATCGCCCCCTACTGACTATTCGCGCCAGCGTTATCCTGGTGCGGGAGAGAATGATGAACAAGAGCCAACAAGTTCAGACAATCACCCTGGCTGCCGCCCAGCAAATGGCGGCGGCGGTGGAAAAAAAAGCCAATGAGATCAAGGTGGCGGTAGTGTTTTCCGTGGTTGACCACGGAGGCAACACGCTGCTTATTCAGCGGATGGACGAGGCCTTCGTCTCCAGCTGCGATATTTCCCTGAATAAAGCCTGGAGCGCCTGCAGCCTGAAGCAAGGTACCCATGAAATTACGTCAGCGGTCCAGCCAGGACAATCTCTGTACGGTCTGCAGCTTACCAACCAACAGCGAATTATTATTTTTGGCGGCGGCCTGCCAGTTATTTTTAATGAGCAGGTAATTGGCGCCGTCGGCGTTAGCGGCGGTACGGTCGAGCAGGATCAATTATTAGCCCAGTGCGCCCTGGATTGTTTTTCCGCATTATAACCTGAAGCGAGAAGGTATATTATGAGCTATCGTATGTTTGATTATCTGGTGCCAAACGTTAACTTTTTTGGCCCCAACGCCATTTCCGTAGTCGGCGAACGCTGCCAGCTGCTGGGGGGGAAAAAAGCCCTGCTGGTCACCGACAAAGGCCTGCGGGCAATTAAAGATGGCGCGGTGGACAAAACCCTGCATTATCTGCGGGAGGCCGGGATCGAGGTGGCGATCTTTGACGGCGTCGAGCCGAACCCGAAAGACACCAACGTGCGCGACGGCCTCGCCGTGTTTCGCCGCGAACAGTGCGACATCATCGTCACCGTGGGCGGCGGCAGCCCGCACGATTGCGGCAAAGGCATCGGCATCGCCGCCACCCATGAGGGCGATCTGTACCAGTATGCCGGAATCGAGACCCTGACCAACCCGCTGCCGCCTATCGTCGCGGTCAATACCACCGCCGGCACCGCCAGCGAGGTCACCCGCCACTGCGTCCTGACCAACACCGAAACCAAAGTGAAGTTTGTGATCGTCAGCTGGCGCAACCTGCCGTCGGTCTCTATCAACGATCCGCTGCTGATGATCGGTAAACCGGCCGCCCTGACCGCGGCGACCGGGATGGATGCCCTGACCCACGCCGTAGAGGCCTATATCTCCAAAGACGCTAACCCGGTGACGGACGCCGCCGCCATGCAGGCGATCCGCCTCATCGCCCGCAACCTGCGCCAGGCCGTGGCCCTCGGCAGCAATCTGCAGGCGCGGGAAAACATGGCCTATGCCTCTCTGCTGGCCGGGATGGCTTTCAATAACGCCAACCTCGGCTACGTGCACGCCATGGCGCACCAGCTGGGCGGCCTGTATGACATGCCGCACGGCGTGGCCAACGCTGTCCTGCTGCCGCATGTGGCGCGCTACAACCTGATCGCCAACCCGGAGAAATTCGCCGATATCGCTGAACTGATGGGCGAAAATATCACCGGTCTGTCCACCCTCGACGCGGCAGAAAAAGCCATCGCCGCTATCACGCGTCTGTCGATGGATATCGGTATTCCGCAGCATCTGCGCGATCTGGGGGTAAAAGAGGCCGACTTCCCCTACATGGCGGAGATGGCTCTGAAAGACGGCAATGCGTTCTCGAACCCGCGTAAAGGCAACGAGCAGGAGATTGCCGCGATTTTCCGCCAGGCATTCTGAGTGTTAACGAGGGGACCGTCATGTCGCTTTCACCGCCAGGCGTACGCCTGTTTTACGATCCGCGCGGGCACCATGCCGGCGCCATCAATGAGCTGTGCTGGGGGCTGGAGGAGCAGGGGGTCCCCTGCCAGACCATAACCTATGACGGAGGCGGTGACGCCGCTGCGCTGGGCGCCCTGGCGGCCAGAAGCTCGCCCCTGCGGGTGGGTATCGGGCTCAGCGCGTCCGGCGAGATAGCCCTCACTCATGCCCAGCTGCCGGCGGACGCGCCGCTGGCTACCGGACACGTCACCGATAGCGACGATCATCTGCGTACGCTCGGCGCCAACGCCGGGCAGCTGGTTAAAGTCCTGCCGTTAAGTGAGAGAAACTGAATGTATCGTATCTATACCCGCACCGGGGATAAAGGCACCACCGCCCTGTACGGCGGCAGCCGCATCGAGAAAGACCATATTCGCGTCGAGGCCTACGGCACCGTCGATGAACTGATATCCCAACTGGGCGTCTGCTACGCCACGACCCGCGACGCCGGGCTGCGGGAAAGCCTGCACCATATTCAGCAGACGCTGTTCGTGCTGGGGGCTGAACTGGCCAGCGATGCGCGGGGCCTGACCCGCCTGAGCCAGACGGTCGGCGAAGAGGAGATCACCGCCCTGGAGCGGCTTATCGACCGCAATATGGCCGAGAGCGGCCCGTTAAAACAGTTCGTGATCCCGGGGAGGAATCTCGCCTCTGCCCAGCTGCACGTGGCGCGCACCCAGTCCCGTCGGCTCGAACGCCTGCTGACGGCCATGGACCGCGCGCATCCGCTGCGCGACGCGCTCAAACGCTACAGCAATCGCCTGTCGGATGCCCTGTTCTCCATGGCGCGTATCGAGGAGACTAGGCCTGATGCTTGCGCTTGAACTGGCTGGCGTCAATATCGTACTGCTTCATTTTGCGCCACAGGGTGGTGCGGCCGATATTGAGCAGCTGCGACATCTCCTGCACCCGCCCGCTGGTCACCCGGGCGGCGTGAATAATAGCTTCCTTTTCGATGGCGCTAAAAGTCAGGCTGGCCGGCAGCAGCGATGACGCGCTATCCCCGCCCGGCCGCTCGGAAAAGAGATATTCCGGCAGATTACTCAGGCGAATGTGGCCGTTGTCGCTGCTGATGGCGATATTCTCAATGACGCTGTTGAGCTCAAAATCATTCCCCGGCCACGAGTAGGCCACCAGCTGCGCCAGCGCGTCATCGTCCACTTTCAGTCGCGAAGAGAAACGCTTCTCCAGGCTCTTCAACCGGTTATGCACCAGCGACGGAATACTGTTGCGTCGGGCGCGCAGCGGCGGGATGACGATCTCAAAGGAGTGCAGCGCATAGTACAGCTGGCGGCTAAAGCGGTTCTGTTCCACCAGATTGGCCAGATCGACGGTGGTGGTGGCAATCACCTTCACATCCACCGGGATCAGGCGCCGGGCGTCGAGGCGGGTGAGCACGCCCTGCTTAATTACCTGCAGCAGGGCCGACTGCAGCTCCGGCGCCAGATACTCGATCTTTTCCAGAAACAGGGTGCCGCCGTTGGCCAGCTCAAGGCGGCTCAGGCGACCATTTTCATCGTCGGTAGGGGCGCTGCCCATAAAATCCTGGCCCAGCACGCTGTCGGCATATAGCTGGCAGTTGACGGCGATGTAGGGGCCGCCCGCCCGTTCGCTTTCATTGTGAATAGCCTGGCTCAGCAGCTCTTTCCCGACCCCCTCTTCGCCGCACAGTAGCACCGGGAAGCCGCCGCGCGCCGCCTGGCGGCCAAAGTGGATCAGGCGTCGGGTTTCCGGATCGTCGGCAGACATCTGTTCAAAGGTGTGGCTGACTTTACCGAGCTGGCTGGTCATCAGCTGCCGCATCTGCTCCACCGGGTGCAGCAGCAGAATAAAACTGTTGCCTTGCGCCTCGACAATCGGTTTTAAGGTGATCACCGCGTCGACAAACTGATGCTGACTTTCAAAGGTGACTTCGACGTGATTCAGGCCGCGGGCGTGTTTGATGGCGCGGCGCAGCAGCGCCGGGAGGGTCACCAGATCGGCGATATTTTTCCCCTGGCTGGCCTGAGCATCAAGATGCAGCAGTCTCGCCGCCTGAACATTGAGAAACTGCAGCACGCCCTGTTCGTTCCACGCCATCACCCCATCGTCCATGCTCTCCAGCAGGCCGTACATCTGATTAAGGTGACGGTTGGATTCCGCCAGCAGGCTGTCGGTAAGCAGGGAGTTACCCACCTCGCGGGCGATGGCCAGCGTCAGGGAGAGGTCGGCGCTGGACTGGTGCTCGACCAGACAGCAAAGCGAGATAGAGCCGAACAGCCGCCCGTGGTTATCAAACACCGGCGTCGAGCAAAAACTCCATGGCTGTAGCGCCTGCTTAAAATGCCGATCGCCGGCGGTGTTGATCGGCTGGCCCTGCATCGCGGCCAGCGACAGCGCGCAGGTGCCGATAATGCTTTCCGCACAATAGCTGCCGTCGCGAAATCCCAGGGCAGCCAGCTGGGCCAGGGTTTGCGGCTCGCCGCAACGGCTCAGGATGCAGGCGGACTCATCAAGAATAAACAGCGCGCAGGGGCGACCGTCCATAAACTCCCAGGCGTCTTCCAGAGCCGCCTGGCCGATGGTCAGCAGCGCGGTTTTACGCCGACAGATGGAGTCGAAGGTCAGGCCCTGGGCCTGGTGCGGCGTTTGCCAGGTTTCGCGCTGCATAAACTTGCTGCAGCGGTGCCATGACTGGGCAATGACGGAAGAGACCGCCTTCCCGGTATCCTGAGTCTGAACAGTCATATCCTTTTCCGCGTTGTACCATAGAGAACCCCTCCGGCAGCGACTGCCGGAGGGGAGAAAGAAAAACCGCTGACCTGGGCCAGCGGTTTAGCCACCGCGAATTAACGCGCCAGCCACTGCTGGCCTAACAGATCGGCGGTGAGGATAGCGGCATGGACGCTCTCCGGGGTCACCGCAAACGGCATATTATGGATGGTTTCCCCTTCCGCGCAGGTAGCTTTCGCCACCGCGGCGATTTTCTCGTCGATCCCCTCTTTGACGCCCATCTGCGCGAGCGTCACCGGCAGGCCGACGCGCTGGCAGAAGCCCAGCACCGTTTCAATCTCGTCCATCGGGCTGTTCTGCAGCACCAGCTGCGCCAGGGTACCGAAGGCCACTTTCTCACCGTGATACAGGTGATGGCACTCTTCAAGAATGGTGAAACCGTTGTGGATTGCATGGGCAGCGGCCAGGCCACTGCTTTCAAAGCCAATGCCGCTGAGGTAAGTGTTCGCCTCGATGATGCGCTCCAGCGCTTCGGTCACTACCCCGGCCTGCGCCGCCAGACGGGCCTTTTCGCCCTCCGCCAGCAGCGTATCATAGCACAGGCGGGCGAGGCTCAGCGCCGCCTCGGTGGACTGTCCTCCGGCCATGCTGGTGGCGCGCGCATCGTAGCAAGCTTTGGCCTCGAACCAGGTGGAGAGCGCATCGCCCATGCCGGAGACCAGCAGGCGTACCGGCGCTTTGGCGATAATCGCCGTGTCCATCACCACCATATCCGGGTTTTTCGGATAGATCAGATACTCTTCAAACTCGCCCGCTTCGGTGTAGATCACCGACAGCGCGCTGGTCGGCGCATCGGTCGAGGCGATGGTCGGGATCACCACCACCGGCAGTTTCTGGTAGTAACCGATCGCCTTCGCGGTATCGAGAGTTTTACCACCGCCGATCCCGACCACGCCGCGGCAGCCCTGTTTTTGCAAAATCGCCATCAGACGGTTGATTTCCGCATGGCTGCATTCGCCGTTAAACCGTTCCGCATGGCAGCGAATATCGTGGCTCTGCAGGCCATTCACCACTTTCTCTCCCGCCAGCTTCATTACGAAATCGTCGGCGATGACGAAGAAGCTCTCCGCCAGGTTTTTGGCATATTGACCGAACAGAACAGCAGCATCAGGACCCTGAAGATATTTGGCTGGAGATTGAATAACTTTTAGCATTCCTTTCA